>Ga0187893_10001060_pt1 | contig 68375 bp, 55 predicted proteins | sample MA1701074metaG_FD_139574 | JGI IMG/M metagenome (GOLD analysis project Ga0187893, IMG submission 139574) | White microbial mat communities from a basaltic lava cave in the Kipuka Kanohina Cave System on the Island of Hawaii, USA - MA170107-4 metaG ...
ACACTGTGTCACGGCAGATTGACCTCCACGGTTTCTCCAAATCAGTCTTGCAACCGATTTAGAGCAAGCCGCGTGCCAATCTGCCGTTTTCGTTTACGCCCGCGCGTGAATAGGATCGGCTAGCCTCCCCCGAGGCGATGTGTGGACAGCAGGTCCCATATTGTCGCGGGAGGCCAGCGATGGCGCGCAAGATCCCCCTCAAGCCGGTTCCGTTCGCTCTACCCCAATCACCCTCCGCGCCCGAACACCTCTGGACCGTCCGGCAGTGCGCGCACTACCTCCAGATGACCCCGGCGGCGGTGTACAAGAGCGCCGAGCGCGGACACATCCCGCACGTCAAGTGGGGCAACCACCTCCGGTTCGACCCGGTCGCGGTCCGGGCGTGGATCCAGCAGCACTCGGTCGCGCCGAACGCCCCCGGATGGGGCGGGCGTTGATCGGGGACAGGGGGCGAGGTATGATCCACCCTGCCTGGATCCGAACGGGCGAGGTGCCCATGAAGGAGGTTCTTCATGGGTAAACTCGTCCACGACGAGAGCACGGGCTGGTTCAAAGGCCGGTACATCGACTCGGGCGGCCGGAGGCGGTTCCACCGCCTCAGCCGCATCAAGCGTGAGGCCGAGAAGATGCTCGCGGCTCTCGAAGGCAACGCGGTCATTGACCGCCGCCTGGGCGTACGGCCGATCAAGCAGGTCCGCTTCGCCGCGTTCTGCGAGAAGTTCCTCGAGTTCGCCCGCACGGACGCGAAGAAGTGCAAGCGGTACGAGTGCTCGGTCGCCAACGCCCTCGCGTTCTTTGGCAACCAGATCGACCTCATGGCGATCGACGCCGAAATGGTCGAGCAGTTCAAGCAGTCCCGCATGCGGACCGGCGACGTGCAGGGGTCCACGGTCAACCGCGACCTCCAGGCCCTGAAACGGCTCTTCAACAAGGCCATCGACTGGGGCTACGCCCGCGAGAACCCCGTGAAGAAGGTCGACTTCTTCCGGGAGAGCTTTGGCCGCGTCCGGTACCTGACCCGCGAGGAGTTCGGGAAGGTCCTCGCCGTGGCCGCGGAGCGCCTCAGGCCCGTGATCATCTTCGCCGTCCAGACGGGGATGCGCCAGGCGGAGATCCTGGGGCTCACCTGGTCGGACATGGACCTCGAGAACCGCTACGCGTCGCTCTACGAGGTGAAGAACGGCGATCCGCGGAAGGTGGCCATGAACCGCACGGCCATCGAGGCGGTCCTGCCGTTCAAGCTCTCCAAGAGCGAGTACGTCTTCTGCGATGGGGAAGGGCGGTCCCTACCGGCCCGGACCGTCCTCTGGCAGTTCAAGAAGGTCCTCGCGGCCGCCGAGATCCGGGACTTCCGGTTCCACGACCTCCGGCACACGTGCGCGTCCTGGATGGCCATGGCCGGCGTCTCAGTCGAGAAGATCAAGTCGCAGCTCGGCCACAAGGACATCCGGATGACGATGCGGTACATGCACCTCGCGCCGGACGGGATCCGCTCGGGCGCCGACCAGCTCGACCGGTGGTTCCGGTCGGAGCCGCCGCGTCACGGACCTCCCGCCGGGGAGGCCTCCATCGCGAATGGGTAAGAAACCGACCATGGGTGAATTGGCCCATAATTTTTCGCCCCGGTCGGCCGCGTGAATTGAGCGGAAGTGCTTGAGCCTCATGGTATAGTCCGATCGCCCTGAACGGAGAGGTGGCAGAGTGGTCGATTGCGGCGGCTTGCTAAGCCGTTAGATGGGGTTACCCGTCTCCAGGGTTCGAATCCCTGCCTCTCCGCCATTTCGCTTGGGTCCATTCCGGTCACATGGGTAGCACTTTGTACCGGACACATGGGTTACAGGGCGCTTGGACCGAAGGGGTTGTCCAAGGGCTCCAGACGATTGGCCTCCAGATCAAAGAACCCGAGATCGTAGTCCATGAATGTTACGAGCCAGATGCCGTCGGCGACTTCCTTGATGCCGACATCCTGACCTGAGAAGACCTGGCTGAGGTTGACCTTCTTGCTACCGAGACAAATGCGGCCGCAGTGGGTGACGGTGATCACCTTGTCGTGAAGCGGATAGGCGAGAGCGGCGAGGCCGCGGTAGGGACGGGGGGACGGCTTATAGAGGTCGGAGGGGAAGCGCATTCCTAGAGCCTGGTGGGGTCTGTGGGCGTTGAAGCCGTCCTGGAAGTCGTCGAACTTGGCCTGCTGCTGGAGGAGGCTCATGCCGGGAGGCTTGGTGGCCTCCTTCTTGAGGGTGAGATGCATGCGCTCGTGGCGTCCGTTCTGCTCGGGATGGCCGGGCCGGATGCGTTCGATGCGGATCCCGAGGCGGAGCCACCAGACGGAGAGCTTGCTGAGTCCGAAGAGGGAGTTGGGGGAAGCGAAAGGGACTCCGTTGTCGGTTCGGATGGCCTTGGGGAGTCCAAAGTCCTGAAAGGTTCGCTCAAAGGCGCTGAAGGCGTACTGGGCCTGGGTGTTCTCCTGGGCCTCACAGGCCAGAAGATAGCGGCTGGAGAAGTCGGTGATCGTGAGGGGGTAACAGTAGGTGCGGTTTCCGAGGAGGAACTCGCCCTTGTAGTCGGCGCACCACAGATCGTTGGGCTCCGGGCCGGCGCTCAAGGGAGTTCCTTGGGCGCGGAAGCGGCGGCGTCTGGGGCGGGTGACGAGGCCGTGACGATCCAGAACCGCATGAATGGTGCTGCGGGCAGGAGTCTTCACCTCGGGATAGCGGCGGATCAGGATTTCGCGGATCTTGGGAGCCCCCCAGCTGGGCTTCTGCTTTCGGAGACGAACGATGGTGTTCTCGACTTGGACCGGAAGCTGGTTGGCCTGTCGATAGGGCCGCCGGCTCCGGTCGTTAAGGCCTTGGAGCCCCACGCGTTGGTAGCGGTCCCAGATCTTGTAGCCGGTCTTCCGGGAGATCCCGAATTCACGACAGAGTTCTGCCATTCGATCGCCTTCGACCAGGCGAGCCACGAACCGCATCCTTTCGTCCACCAGGCAACTCTCTTTCCAAGGCATAGAGGCTCCTCCTCCTCCATGCCATCCTCGAGAAAAGTGTCACCTATGTGTCCGGAATGATCTGTTACCTATGTCCCGGGAAGGACATTGGAGGCCTGGCGGCTCTTTTTACCGGACACATGGGTTACAGCACCCTGGGTCCGAAGAGGGGCTTGTTCCCAGGCAGCTCCGGCTTGATGGCTATTCCGCCCGGCGCTTGGAAGAACGATTCTCCTCGCGGATTCCGCGGCTGATCCACTCGCGCATGAGCTTCTGGTACGGAACTCCCTTCCTGCGGGCGATCTGCCGGGCCCTGGCGATCTGCCACTCCTCGAGACGGATCGCCAGGAGCCGCTTCTTTGTACGCTCCCGGATCCGCCGGGCAAGGGAGGGGGAAAGCTCGATCAACTCGTCCACCGACCCGAATTCATTCCAGAGCGCGGCCATGTCGTGGGTCTCGATGAACCGGATCTCCTCCTCGGGGGTCCGGAACTTGGGAAGCCGCTTGGGAGTTCTCTTGACCTTTTTCATGCCTATTTCCTCCGGGCGTACAGCCTCCGTTCCGCCGGGGACATGTCCCGGGCGGTCACCGCGCGCGCCCATCCACCGCCGAGTTTTTCAATCACCACGACCAGGTATCGGCCTTGAGCGGTCCGCCCGAGGACCAGGTATCGACCGAAGCGGCTCCTTCGAATCCTGATGCGGCCGGAGAAGACCTCTTCCACTTCCGACGGCGAAACGCCGTGACGCCCGATGTGCCCTTCATTGGCCTCATCCCACTCGAACTCGCGGATCCCCCAACGCCTCTCCATGAAATCATAATACAGAAATGTAGATACAATGGTCAAGGCGGAATCGGAGCGGGATCCTCCGCCCCAGGGACGGGTCCGGTGGATCATGGCACGGGGGTACAGGGAAGGGGGGGCGGGAGTGACGGACAAGCGGGACTGGGTGGGCTCGTGGGTGTATGAGTGGATCCGCAGGAATGCCAGGGAAGCGACCCGGTCCAAAACCTCGCCCTCTTGGATCCGGGGCCAGCGCTTCAGTCGCCTCCACGGGGTTACCCGTCTCCAGGGTTCGAATCCCTGCCTCTCCGCCATTTCGCGCTTGGACGCCCGGCCCGAAATAGATATCATGGTATGTATCTTCGGGGAGGGCGACATGAATACCGCGAGGCTGTTCCGGACCGGGCGGAGCCAGGCCGTGCGGCTGCCCAAGGAGTTCCGTTTCGAGGGGGAGGAGGTCGCCATCAACCGCGTGGGGGACGTCGTCGTGCTCTTCCCGCGGAAGAAAGGGTGGGAGATCCTCGCCCGCTCCCTCGAAGGATTCACGCCCGACTTCATGGAGGAACGGAAGCAGCCCGCGAGGGCCGAGAAGCGCAAGGCCCTGTGATCCGGTTCCTCCTCGACACCGCCGCTTGCGTCGAGCTCATCCGGGGGCGTTCCCGGAGAACCCTCGCGCGCCTGAGGCGGTGCGCCGTCGGGACGGTCGGCGTCTCCTCCATCACCCTCGCGGAGCTCCAGTACGGCGCGGCCCGGAGCAGCCGGCCCGAGCAGAACCTGGCCGCGCTCGTGCAGTTCTGCGCTCCCCTCGAGGTCCTGGACTTCGACGGCCCGGCCGCCGCGGCCTACGGTCGCGTCCGGACGGCCCTCGAGCGGAGCGGATCCCCGATCGGGCCGCTCGACACCCTGATCGCGGCCCACGCGGTCTCCGCGGGCGCGGCGCTCGTAAGCGGGAACGAGCGGGAGTTCAAGCGCGTCGCCGGCCTCAAGGTCGAGAACTGGTGGCGAGGATAGCCGACGGCGCGCGGTCAGGGCTTGCGCGGCGCGAGCCAGCGGACCGCGGCGTCGAAGAGGGCCCAGCCCTCGGGCGTGAGGCGGTCGGCCTCGCTCGTGTTGGCGGGCACGAAGAAGCTGAGGCGCCGCGCCGGGAGGTCCGGCCCGTGCGCCGCCCGGCCCGCCTCGTATGCGAAGAGCGCGGGCTCCGGCGTCTCCCGGCCTTCCGTCCGCGCGACCACCCGCGCCAGCGACTCGTCCGGCGTCCCCCAGGAGACGAAGCCCTCGCGCCCGAAATAGACGTCCACCGCCCCCGAAAGGCCCGCCGCGAGCGGGTGCGACGGGTCCGCGATCCGGATCCGGCGCTGCCGGCCCCGCAGGAAGACCTCCCCCGGCCCCGCCCCGCGCGTCGTCAGCCGCAGCCCCCGGTTCAGGTTCGGCTCGCAGTTCAGGATCGGCGCCCGAGCCTCCCCGAGCTTCCCGCCCAGCTCCGCCGCCACCGTCGACTCCGAGATCACCACGAGCGCCCGACCCTCCGCGTGCGAGAGCTCCGCCGAGGAGTCCTTGACCGGCGTCACCCGGAACCCGAGCCCCACCAGACGGTCCCGCATCGCCCGGTCCCCCGGCGCCAGCGCGTCCGCCCGGCCCACCACGAAAAGCACCTCGGGGTCTCCCGCCCGACCCACCGTCGGGCCCTGCACCGGCTCGGGAAGGAGGAGCACCGCCACGATCGAGAGCAGGATCGCCGCCGCGATCCCCACCGGAATGTAGGAGAGCAGGGAGGGCCGCGGCGCGGGGGCGGGAAGGGGACAGGACGCCGCCGCCTCGAGCTCCATCGTCTCGAGCTCCCGCAGGCCCCCGTGGATGCGCCCGAGGCGCACGAAGCGCGACGCGAGCTCCGGCCGCTCCGCGAGCAGCCGGCTCAGCTCCGACGCCCGCTCCGCCGGGAGCGCATCGTCCAGCCAGAGCGAGACCAGGTCGTCGAACTCCGAGCGCTTCATGCCGGGCCCTCCTCGCGCGCGAGCCTCGCCTCCACGCAGCGCGCCAGCGCCGCCCGCGCCCGCGAGAGCGCCATGTGCACCGCCGTCACCGTGCTCTTCGTCCGCCGCGCGATCTCCGCCCCGCTCATCCCCTGCCGGTAGCGCATCACGAGCACGCTCCGCGTCCTCCCGCCCACGCCCTCCAGGCACTGCCGCACCGCCTCGAGCCCGCTCGCCTCCGGCTCCGCCTCCGCCGCCCGCTCCACCGCCTCGATCGCCTCCGGGCTGAGCAAGAGCTCCCGCCGCGCCGCCCTGCTCATGTTCCAGATCTTGTTCCGCGCGATCCGCGCCGCCCAGGCCCCGAAGTTCGTCCCCGGCCGGAAGTCCGCCCACTGGTCGCAGACCACCACCGCCACCTCCTGGAGCACCTCCTCCGCCAGCGCGAAGTCCCGCACGATCGACAGGACGAAGGCGAAGAGGTTCGACCGGTGCTTCACGAAGTCGCGGAGCACCGCGTCGCGGCCCGCCTCGGGACCCGCCGGATCCTTCATGCTAGGCCAGGAGCTCCGGGAGCGGGCCCGAGAGGTCCAGGTCCTTCAGCATCGGGTCCTTCACGCCGAAATGCTCCCGCCGGTCCCCGACCGCGTGCAGCAGCGTCGCGTAGAGGTTTCCGATCGTCCTGTGGCCCTTCTTCCCCCAGTAGGGAACCTCGACGTAGCGGCCCGCCTTGAGCGCCCCGCCCGCCGTCCCCACCAGCACGAACGGCCACTCCCAGCAGCGCGAGTGGTGGCCCTCCGCCGCGTCCGACAGGTAGACGACGCAGGTCCCGTCCAGCATCGTCCCGCTCCCCTCCGGCACCGCCTCGAGCTTCTTCATCAGCCGCGCGATCAGCTCGAAGTGGAAGCGGCGGATCGTGGTCGACATCTGGTCCGCCGTCATCCCGTTGTAGCTCCCCCCGTGGCCGATCCCGTGCTTCCCGAAGTCGATCCCCAGGCCCGTGAACTTCACGCTGAAGTAGGGGTCCCCCGCGCCCGAGGCGACCGTCACCACGTTCGTGAGGCCGCCGATCAGCGCCGCCGCCGCCAGGTCGAACTGAGCGTCCAGCCGGTCCGTCTCCACCTCCGACCGGTACTTGTCGCTCACGACCGGGGCGTGCTTCCGGAGCGAGCTCTCGATCTCGTTGAGGCGGCTGTGCCGGTCCCGCATCTGCTCGTAGGCCTCGACGTGCGCCTCGAGCTTGGCCCGCTCCGGGCCCGCCACGCCCGCCTCCAGGCGCTTGAGGTCCTCCCGGAGGAAGTCGAGCACGTTCCCCCGCGCCAGGAACTCCTGCTTGGCCGCCCCGCCCGCCACGCTCCCGAAGAGCGACCCGTAGGCCAGGTCCGGCCGGCACTGCGTGGGCATCGGCTTCTGGTTCTCCCAGGCCGAGCAGTTGTAGATCACCGTGTGCTCCGCCCGGTCGCTGATCCCGAGCCCCACCTGCTTGAAGATCCCCCCCAGCTTCTTCCCGAGCGCGACGTCGATCGTCTCGCCCTCCGGCGCCCCGCTCGACCCCACCCCGCCCCGGCAGTCGTAGACCCCGAGCGCGCCGAAGTTGTTCGAGTGGCCGCCCCCGCAGACCCGGCCCGAGAGGCCGTTGACCACCGTCACCCGGTCCTTCCAGGGGGCGAGCGGCTCGAGCGCCCGCGGGAGCGCGTGGTCCCCGATCGGCAGGTCCACGAGCCGGTCGCGCTCGCCCTCCCTCTTCCGCTCGATGCCGATCGGCTGGATCTGCTTCCAGGGGAGGCCGTTCCCCTCGACCACGAAGAGGAAGCGCCGCGGCGCCGGCCGGCCGGCCGCCTGCGCCTCGAGACGCCGGACGAGCGGCCCGAGCACCAGGCTCCCGGCCCCGAGGCTCGCGCCCCGGAGAAACGCGCGGCGGGTGGTCGTCATCGGGAAGGCCCTCCGTTCTTCGGCCGCAGGAGCGCCTGCGGCTCCATCCGGTAGAGAAAGGAGTCGGACGTGAGGAGCGACACCACGAGCGCCTTCATGCTCCCCCCGGACTCCACGTACGCGCGGTCCGCGGCCATCAGCGTCGGCGAGTCGGACAGCGTCTCGTTCCGCCCCATCCAGTAGCGGAAGGCGTGGCGGACGAAGACCTGCCGGACCCGCGGGGAGTCGGCCAGCTTCCGGATCATCTCGACCGCGCCCGCCACCGGGCCTTCGATCTTCGGGTCGCCCGCCCGGTCGACCGAGCCCGACGCGTCGAGCTTCGCCTCCCGGTGCGCGGTGACGGGCGGGTCGGTCGGCTTCCCCTGCTTGACCGGCGCCGAGAGGTCCACCACCGTCTCGGTCGTCCGGGAGCGGCCGACATAATCAAAGCTCTCGAAGGCGAGGCCGAGCGGGTTCATCTTCGAGTGGCACTGCCAGCAGTATTCCTTCCGCGTGATTTCCATCCGCTCACGGAGCGTCTTCTCGGGCGCGTCGGGGAGCTGGGCGTCGACCGTGATCGGGAGGTCCGGCACCACCCCGCCCAGGAGCCGCTCGCGGATCCACTTGCCGCGGCGGATCGCGTGGTTCTCGTCGTTCGTGGCGAAGGACGCGAGCCAGCTCGGCTGGGTCAGGATCCCCGCCCGCTCGGCCCGGGGGAGCTCCAGCGGCTGCTCCGCCGTCCACGCCCAGTCCTCCGGCAGGTTGTAGAGGTCCCAGTACTCCATCTGCCGGGGCTTCGGGTTCTTCTTCCGCTTCTCCGCCTCCTTCTCGTCCTTGGGCGGAGGCTCGGGCTTGTTCCCGATCCGCGCGGGCCGGGCGGTCCCCTTCTGGGCGTCGACCGAGTAGTTGACGAAGCTCCGGTTCGTCGTCAGGAGCTCGCGGAGGACGTCCCGGTCGCGGTCGAGCACGTGCTGGATCAGCCGCCGCGTGTCGTTCACCAGGATCTCGGGGCGCCACTGGCCGCGGGGGAGGTCCTTGAAGACGTCCATCGCCGCCGTGAACTCGAAGTACTCCTCGAAGAAGCGCATGATCCGCGTCTTCTGGGCCTTCGGGTCGGCGAGGAGCCGCTCCAGCTCGCGCCGGACGTCCTCCCGCGAGGCCAGGCGCCCGCCCTCCGCCGCTTTGAGGAGCGCGGCATCCGGGCCCTGGTCGGAGAGGGCGAACGCGACCGCGTAGGCCAGCTCCCGCGGGCCCAGCATCCGCCGCCCGTGCGCGTCCGGCGCCCCGCCCCCGAGCTCGATCCGGTACATCGCCTCGGGGAGCATGAGGACGGCCGCGAGCGTGGCCTTGGCGCCCACCTCGGGGCCCGCGTCCCGGACGTTCCGCGCGAAGAGCTCCTCGAAGCGCGCGAGCTCCTCGGCCGAGGGCTCGCGGAGGACGCCCATCTGGAACTGGCGCCGGAGCGCCGCCCGGACCTGCTCGGCCGAGGGCGGCTGGGCGGGGTCGACGAGCGCGGCGAACTCCTTCACCTGCTTGCCGAGGTTCGACTTCACGGTCTGGATCTCGACGATCTGCTGCGCGTTCCGGAGGAGCTGGGTGAGCGTGGGCTCGTCCACCACGAAGAGGTCCGCGTAGTCCTTGAAGCCCTCGCCCGCCGACGTCGAGAAGGGCTGGCCCACCCGCGCCCCGCGCGCCCCGTCCTTGTTCCCCGAGATCCGCGGGATGAAGGCGGAGTAGATGTTCGGGCTCATCCGCCAGACCCGCGGGGGCGAGGCGGCCGGCCCGGCATGCGCGCCCGAGAAGAGCGCGTCGTGGTCCACCCGGTTCCCGTGGCCGGGGAGCCGGAGCTTGCGGTCGGCGTCCGAGGCGTCCACCCCGCCCTTGCGGAGCTCCTCCTTGATCCAGGCCGCGACCCGCGCGGCGTCCGCCGCGGGCGGCCGGGGCTCCGTCTCGGGCGGCATCTCGCCGAGCGCGATCCGCTCGACGACGAGGCGCCATCGCTCGATGTCCTTCCCGGCCGCCACGTCAGGATCGAGCGCCGAGAGGTCGAGCTTCCCCTTGGGCTTCTCCGGCCCGTGGCACTTCGCGCAGTGGCGGGCGAGGAAGGGCCGGAGCTCCTCCTGGGGAGCCGCGAACGCGGCCAGGGCGGCGAGGGCGAGGCCGTGCATCTTCGTGAAGCATATTCCCGGCCGGCCGTCCCCTAACCCGAATTCCGTAACTCCGGAGGAGGGTGCGCGTTATGAAAGGGCGATGATAGACGTGCTCCTCATCCTCGCCCTGGCCGACGTCTTCCACGTGGCCGCCGACGGGGCCGACGACCCCGCCCGCGACGGAAAGTCTCCCCCGGCGGCCTGGAAGTCGCTCGCTTACGCCTGCGAGCGTGTTCCCGAGGGGGCCCACACGATCCGCCTGGGCGCGGGGACCTTCCCGGCGTCCCGCACCGCCCGGCCGAGGAGCGGCCTGACGATCGAGGGCGCCGGCCGCGACGCGACCCGGATCGTGGCCGCCGCCGACTGGCCGCTTTCCGAGGACCCCTCGAAGAAGAACCCCGCGGAGGAATACCTCATCGCCTTCGAGAAGGCGGAAGGGATCGCGATCCGCTCGATCGCCCTCGCCTCCGATCCGGTCCGCCGGATCACGGGGGCCGTGCGGGTCCTGAACTCGAAGAAGGTGATCCTGCGCGACCTCCACGTCCGGGACTTCCGATGGAACGGCCTCCACCTCGAGCTCTCGAGCGAGGTCGAGGTCGACTCGTGCCTCCTCGAGGACGCGAGCACCGAGAAGTTCGGCTTCCACGGCGGGCTCATCCGCAGCCGCTGGCTCAAGAACTCCCGGATCCACCACTGCCGGATCGTCTCGACGACCGGGAAGGGCTACGGCTACAAGGGCGGCGGCCACGAGCGCACGCGCATCGACCACAACGTGATCGACGTGGCGGGCGAGTTCTCGATCGAGTCGGCCCACGAGAACGAGTACGGGGTCGAGATCGACCACAACCTCGCGACGCGCTGCATCTCGATCCCGAAGGGCGGGCAGGGGGACGACCCGAACAGGCGGGGGACGCCCTACTCGTTCTGGATCCACGACAACCTGCTCACCGACAGCTACACGGTCGAGGGCCCGCGGAACCACCTCCTCTTCGAGCGGAACCACGTCCGGATCGCCAAGACCGGCGGCCGGGTCTACACCCACCACGGGGGGAAGAACCACGGGCCCGTCTGGATCCGGCACAACGTGGTGGAGAACGTCGACCGCGCCCTCGTCTGGATGAACCAGGGGCTGGCCGAGAACATCGAGGTCTCCAACAACACCGTGGTCTGCGCGGAGGCGGGCCCGCGGGCGGGCACGCTGATCGACTCCTACTCCGAGGAACGGCTGAACGGATGGACGGTGCGGAACAATGTCTTCGTCGCGCCCGCCTCCGAGCCCCGGAAGCTCATCCCCTCCGCGCGGGGCGTGCCGGCCAAGATCTCCGTCTCGAACGATCTCTGCATCAACCTGACGGGCGTGCCGGCCGGCAACATCGAGGGGAGCGACCCCGGATTCCGGAAGTCGGGCGACGCGCCCTGGCCGTTCTTCGCGCCCGCGTCAGACGAGGCGTTCGTCGTCGACCGGGGCCTGGACGTCGGGCTCCCCTTCAAGGGCAAGGCGCCCGACCTCGGAGCCTACGAGTGGGGCGACGAGAGGCCGCTGCTCGAGATTCCGAAGTAGGGAGCGGCCGGAGTTCCACCTCGGAGTCGCGGAGAAGGCGCCCGGATCGGTCCTCCACCCTCCTCCCCCGCGGGGGGGCAGGGGGCGGCATGGAAAAAAATCTCCGCGCCTCCGTGTCTCCGTGGTTTCCTGGTTACTTCGCCGGCGCGCGGAGATCGTAGCAGGCGATCCGGCCGTCCTTGGTCCGGAGGTAGAGCCGGCCGTCCACGAAGGGGTGCTCGAGGTAGACCTCGTAGGCCGTGGTCTGGAGGTGCGGCGGGCTCCAGAAGCCGGCCGGCGCGCGGAAGCCGGCGGGATCGAGGCCGATCAGGGCGAGCTCCGTGTCGCTGTGCGAGGCGTCCCGGATCGCGAGCAGCCGGTCCTCCGCCGGGTAGAACTGGAGGGCGGGCGAATCGAGGACCGTCCCGGCCAGGACCTTTCCGGTGTCCTCGTCGAGGATGAAGAGCCGCTTCTCCCCCTTGTCCAGGCCGTACGCGCGGAAGAGGACGCGGCCGTCGCGCACCGCGAGGAAGCGCCGCGCGCAGCTGTCCATCCAGGTCTGGAAGAAAAGCTCCGGTTCGGGCGGGTGCTTCCACGCGGGCGTGGCCCCCTTCGGGTCGAGCCGGTAGGCGGCGAGGAGGCCGTACTTCTCGTCGTCTCCCTCCTTTCGCGGCCGGTCGGAGCCGCCGTTCACGAAGACGTGCCGGTCGCTGGGCGTGAGCGAGAAGTGGTTCGGGCCGAGGCCCTCGACCGTCCAGAGGACCTTCCCGTCCGCGGGGTCGATCAGGTGGAGCTTGCCCGAGACCGTGGCCGTGAGGACGTACGGCTTCCCGTCCCGCGTCCAGACCGCCGGGGTCGCGTGCCGCGAGCAGGCCTTCGGGACCTCCCAGAGCGTCTTCCCGGTCTTCGGGTCGACTCCGCGGAGGCCGACGTCGGTCCCGTCGAAGAGCGGGACGACGAGGACGCCGCCGGCCACGACGAGCGAGACGTCCCAGCCCATCCCGCCCGGGAGGGTCTTCTTCTCGAGCACCGCCGCCTTGTGCTCGAGGGCCTTCCGGTGGGCGGGGCCGATGTCGGTCTCCCAGAGCTTCCGGCCCGTGGCGGCCTCGTAGGCGTAGAGGAGGCCGGTCGTGCCCATGCTGAAGACCGCGCCCGCGTGCCAGGCGGGAGAGACGCAGAAGCCCTGGCGCTTCCCCATGTAGCGGTTCAGGCCCTTGCCCTCCTCGACGGCCTTCCAGGCGGTCTTCCCGGTCTCGAGGTCGATCGCGACGGTGAGGTCGTCGGCCAGGATCCGGAGGTTCCGCCGCATCCGGGCGAGCTCCTCCTCGGCCAGGGGCTTCCCCTGCCGGGCGTCGTCGAAGCTCTTATATTGCGGAAGGTTCTCGGCCCAGGGATCGCCCGAGGGACGGATGGTCGTGACGAAGAGCTTCCCCTCCGCCGCGATCGGGCCGCTCGAGGAGCCCGGGTGGCCGGGCCAGCGGGCGAGGTTCTGGAGGTAGCCCGAGGCCGAGCCCTTCGCGTAGCCCAGGTCGTCGTCCTCGCTGAGCCAGAGCTGCCTCGCCTGCCCGGCGTCGTCGAGGAGCCGGACGCCGTACCGCCGCGGCGTGTAGTTCCCGTAGGGGCCGTTCGCCTGGGGCCAGGGCTCGGGCGCCTCCTGGCCGGCGACGAGGGCGACGAGAAGGGCGAGCATCGACCTCTTCATTCCGCCGCGCGCTTCTCCTAACGCCGTTATGTCGGGGCCTGCCGGCGAATAGGGAAGGGGAGGCGGATGATGGGAAGGACGGCGCTGGCAGGCCTCGTGGCGTTCCTCCTGGGCGGCGCCCAGGACGCGCCGGAACTTAGGCTCCAGTGGGTCCGGAAACTCCCGGCCCGGAAGGCGGCGTGGGAGCACACGCCGAAGATGGTCCGCGACGCGGCCTACGAGCTCGCGGCCGCCGGCGGGCTCGTCTTCACGGGCGGCGAGCACGACGGGGCCCTCCTCGCCCTCGACGGCGCGACCGGCGAGGAGCGCTGGCGCTTTTACACCGAGGGCCCGATCCGCGTCGCCCCCGCGACCGACGGCGAGCGCGTCTTCGCCGGGTCGGAGGACGGCCGCCTCTACGCGCTCGACCTCTCGGGCCGCCTCCTCTGGACGTTCCGGGGCGGCCCCTCGACCCGGAGGATCCTGGGCCACGAGCGCCTGATCTCGGCCTGGCCCGTGAGCGCCCGGCCGCTCGCGGCGGGCGGCCGCGTCTACGTCGTCTCCGGCTACTGGCCGATCGACGGCGTCTTCGTCCACGCGCTCGACGCGGCGACGGGGAAGCCCGCCTGGTCGGCGGCGGGGGCGCAATACCGGCCCTTCGGCGCCCCGCGGATCGAGGCCGGGACCCTCTGGGTGGACGGCCACGGGGGGAACGGGGCGTACGACCTCGCGACCGGCGCCGCCCGCGCGGAGAAGGCGCCGCCCCGCGCGCCCGCCCCGCCGGCGCCCGAGACGCCGGGCCTGAAGGGCGCGCCCGTCCACCGGGCGGAGGCGGACGGCCGGGTCTACGTCTCGACCGCCGAGGGCGAGATCTACGGCTTCGCCCGCGCGCCGGGCGGCCCGGTCCGGACGCACGCGCCCCCGGCCGCTCCGCCCGCCGGGGACGCGGCGGCCGCGAAGGCGGTCCTCGAGGCGACGGGCGTCCGCGCCGGCTACGCGCTCGTGGCCGGGCTCGAGGAGGGCGCCCTCGCCGAGGGCCTCGTCCGCGGCTCGGAGCTCCGGGTGGTCGCCGTGGACGACGATCCCGCGACGCTCGACCGGGTGCGCCGCCGTCTGGCCGGGCTCTTCGAGACCGGCCGGCTCTCGATGGCGGCGGGGACGGAGGGCCTCCCGCCCTACTTCGCCTCGCTCGTCGTCTCGGAGTCCGCAACCGGGCCGCCCGAGTCGGTCCGCGAATGCCTGCGCCCCTACGGCGGCGCGTGGGCGGGCCGCGGGGGCCGGGTGGAGCGCCGCGAGGGCCCGCTTCCGGGCGCGGCGGACTGGACGCACGAGATGGCCGACGCGGCGATGACGCTCTGCTCGCAGGACCGGCGGGTCAAGGCCCCGCTCGGCCTCCTCTGGTACGGCGGCCCCGCGGCCGACCTCCGCTTCTACTTCGACGGAAACGTGGACCACCAGTCGGGCGACTCGATCAACCCGCAGCCCACGGGCGCGCAGATCGTGGACGGCCGGATGATCCTCCAGGGCCCGGGCGTGCTGGGCGCGTTCGACATCTACACGGGCCGGCTCCTCTGGGAGACGAAGATCCCGCGGATGTACCCCTTCGGCGGGAAGGGGGGCGGCCTCGGGATCCACTCGAAGAACCATCCCGAGCCCTGGCGGGCCGAGCCGGCGCTCCGCGCGGAGGTGCCCCCGACGCATCACCCCCGCGCCTCGGGCTTCAACATGGTCTCGGCCTCCGACGGCATCTACCTCGCCGCGGCCGGGAACTGCGTCCGGTACCGGCCGGAGGACGGGAGCGTCCTCTCCTCCTGGGCCGTGCCGCTCCCCGAGCCGGGGCTTTGCTGGGGCAACCTCTGGGTCTCGGGCGGGACGCTGGTCGCCACCGCCTTCCGGCCCGAGGACCTGGCCGGCGCGCACGCCGGGTTCGACGGGAACGGCGGCGACTGGGCGGGCGACCGCATGCCGATGGCCTGGCTCCTCGCGCTCGACCGCGCCACGGGGAAGCTCCTCTGGAGCCGCAAGGCCGAGTGGGGCTTCCTGAACCGCGGGACGGCGCTGGGGAAGGGGACGGTGTTCGCGCTCGACCTCCTCATGGAGGACGTGCTCGGGAAGCTCAAGGCCGGCGGCCGCGCGCTGCCCGCCGCGGGGCCCGCGGTGCGCGCGCTCGACCTCGCGACCGGGAGGGAGCGCTGGACGTTCCCCCTCGACGTCCTCGTCAAGACGCTCCACTACTCGGAGGAGCGGGACCTCCTGGTCGTCGCCTGCCGGCACCGGACGGACTGGAAGGACGGCGCCTGGGCGGGCGGGACGCCCGAGAAGAAGGGCGCGCCCGGGAGGATGCGGGGCCTCCGGGGCGCGGACGGGCAGGTCCTCTGGGAGGTCTCGGAATCGCCGTACGCCCATCCGCTCGTCGTCGTGGGCGACCTCCTCGTCGACCGCTGGGGGAACGCCTTCGAGCTCCTCACGGGGAAGAGGCACCGGCGCCCTTCGGCGCTTGCGGGAGGGGACGAGGAGTGGAGCTTCCCTCGGGGCGGCTGCAACCACCTGGTCGCCTGCCCCGCGATGGTGACCTGGCGGACGGCGTTCTACGACCTCGCCGGCCACTCGGGAGTGACGAAGCTCGCGGGGATGGACGCGGGCTGCACGGCCACGCTCCTCCCGGCGGGCGGGATCCTGAACGTGCCCGACTTCGGGACCCACCACAAGCGGAACCGCATGACCGCCCTCGCCCTCGTCCACCGGCCCGGCAACGAGCCCTGGGCGGACTACGCCGAGGCGAAGCCCGCGGCCCCCGCGCCGCTCCTCCGGGCCGGATTCAACCTGGGCGCGCCGGGGGACCGGAAGGCGGAGGACGGGACGCTCTGGTTCCGGGCGGGCCCGAGGTCCGAGCTCGCCTCCGTCCAGCCGGCGGGAGCGGAGTGGTTCCTGGCGCCGACGCCGCCCGGGGGCTCGTGGATCGCCTCGTCCGGCGTGGTCGGGGCCTCCGCGGTGACGATCTCGACCCGCCTTCCCGCGGACCTGAAGGGGAAGGACCGGGGCTCCCGGCGCTACACCGTGCGGCTCCACTTCGCCGAGCCCTCCGCGAAGGGGCCGGGCGAGCGGGTCTTCAGCGTGTCGCTCGAGGGGAAGACCGTGCTCGCGGACTTCGACCCGTACCGCGAGGGCGCCCGCGCGGAGGTCGCGGTCGTCCGCGAGTTCCGCGGCGTGGACGTGGCGGGGCCGCTCGACGTGGGGCTCGTCGCCGCGGCGGGAAAGACCCTGCTCTGCGGCGTGGAGCTGGTCGCGGAGTAGGGGTCGATCGAGGTTGACGCCGCGGGCCGCGGTGTGGTAGCTGTAGTCCTTCCCCCATGATCGCGCTCAAGCTCCTCGTCAAGTTCGTCAAGGTCCTCAACTCCGAAACCGCCTCCGCCTCGCTCGCGGCGGCGGTCGTGCTCGGGATGTTCCTGGGCTTGGTCCCCATCCTCACCCTCCAGGGGATCGCGGCGGTCCTCGTCCTCCTCTTCTTCCGGGTGAACATCGCGGCTGCGCTCCTGGGCCTGGCGGTCTTCAAGCTGCTCGGCCTGGCCCTCGGCGGGACCTTCCACGGGATCGGGGCCTCGCTCCTCGAGAAGGAGTCCCTCGCCGGCTTCTGGACCTGGATCACGAACGCCCCGCTCCTCTCGCTCTGCGCGCTCAACCACACGATCACTCTGGGCGGCACGCTCGCGGCGCTCGCGCTCGCGGCGCCGGTGTTCCTCGCGGCGAAGTTCCTCGTCGACCAGTACCGCGAGCGCTTCAACGAGTGGTTCTCGCAGCTCGGCGTGGTGACCGCATTCCGGGGATCGAAGCTCTACCGGCTCTACCTCTGGCTGGACTCGCCCTTCGGGGCCTAGCGCGCGATGAGACTCCTCCTCTTCGTCCCGGACGACCCCGCGCAACGCGAGGCCGTGGAGGAGATCCTCCGCGCCCGGCCGGACGTCCGGAGGATCGAGATCGCCGCCCTTTCGGACAAGGCCGCGGGCCTCGAGGCCGAGATCGCCGGGGCGGACCGGAAGCACGGCTTCGCGATCGTGGACCCGCCGCGGGGCGTCGAGGACCTCGAGCGCATCGACGGGATCTGCCGCCGCCGGCTCGGGAAGGGCCGCCTCCCGCGGGCCGTCTTCTTCGCCCCCCCGAAGAAGAAGCAGGACCCCGCCTGGCGGGAGGCCGTGAAGGAGCCGTACCACTACTTCCACAAGGCCCGCCGCTCCGTGGCCTACGCGAAGCCGAGCCCGGCCGCCCTCAGGAAGGCCGTCAGGACCGCCTCGAAGACCGACTCGCTGCTCCGCTGGGGCCTGCTCGGGCCCATGGCCGCGGCGGCCCTCGTTCTCGGCCTGGGTCTCTTCCTCTTCCGGGACGCCCTCCTCAAGCGCGCGGCCGTGTACGGCCTCCAGTCCGCGTTCGGCGCCAAGGCGGAGATCGACCTCCTAAGCACGACCCTCGCGCCCGCGCTCGACCTGGGCGGGGTCGCCGTGGCGAACGCCCGGAAGCCCATGGCCAACCTCTTCGAGTTCGACCGGATGCGGGCGGACGTGAACGCCGGGCCTCTCCTTTCGGGCCGCCTCCACGCCGAGGAGCTCGCCCTCGAGGGCCTCCGCTTCGGCGGCGCCCGGGCGGAGAGCGGGGCTCTTCCGGGCGCGGAGCCTCCGCCGCCCGAGCCGCCGCCCGACCCGTCCGTACCCACGTTCGAGCAGGCCCTCGAGGACTTCCTCAAGCGCCTGGAGCCGCCCGCGCTCGACGACCTCGAGACCGTCCGCCGCGCCCGCGAGATCGAGAAGCAGGCCCGGGAGCGGATGGCGCGCTACGAGGGGATGGCGGCGGCCAACCCCTTCCAGGCCAGGATCGACCGGGCGAAGAAGGCCGCCGAGGAGCTCCAGACGCTCAAGCCCCCCGCCTCGGTGGACGAGGCGACGAAGGCGCTTTCCGCGCTCCGCCCGGACGCCGCGATGCTCGAGAAGGCCCGGGCCGACCTCGCGGCCGCGCAGGCGATGGATCTTTCGGCCGAGGGGAAGTCGATCGAGGCGGCCCGGAAAGAAGTGGAGGGCGTGAAGAAGGGCCTGGAGGACGCCCGGGCGACCGTGGAGAAGGCGAAGGAGATCAAGAAGATCAGCCTCCTCGACGCCCCGAAGATCGCCGGCCTCCTCCGGGACCTGGCCGCGGCGCAGAAGACCCTCGAGGGCGCCGCCGGGAAGCTGGACGCCGCGCGGACGACGCTCGAGACGGCGAAAAAGGACGCCGCGCGGAAGCAGGAGGAGGCCGCCGCGAAGCTGAAGTCGGCGGACGAGTCGATCGCGGCCGCCCGGAAGGCGGCGGACGCGGGCGGGGAGGCCGGGGGGAACCTGGCCGCGATCGCCCCCCAGCTCGCGCAGGCGAAGGCGGACCTCGAGAAGCACCGGGCCGAAGTCGAGGCGAAGGTGAAGGCCTCGAAGGGCGAACTCGACGCCGCGAGGAGCGACGTCGAGGCCTTCCGGAAGGGCGTGGCGGACGACCTCGAGTTCATGCGGAAGGCCCCGGCCCACCTCCAGGAGGGCGTGGAGATCGACCGGAAGGAGCTCCTGGCCCGCTACGATCTCAAGCAGTTCAGCGCGGAGGAGCTCGTCCGCTCGCTCCTGGGCGAGGAGGCGGCGAGGTACGTCCGCTGGACGCTCGCGGCGCACGGGGCGCTCAAGCCCTGGCTCTCGCGGCCCAAGCAGCCCAAGCCCCGGAAGGCGCCCCTGGACCGGGGGGCGGTCTACGAGTTCCCCCTGCCCGAGGGGCCGAGCGAGCCCCGGGTCTGGATCAAGAAGGCGACGTTCACGGGGGCGGTCTCCCTCCAGGGAGAGAAGGGGACGCTCGAGGGGACGGCGACGCACCTCTCGACCGACCCGGCCTTCGTGGGCCAGGAGGCGCGGCTCGAGGTCCGGGCCTCGGCGGGGGCGCGGAAGCTCTCGCTGGTCCTGACGGTCTCCCCCGCGGGCGACGTGACCGGGGACCTCGCGGTCGAGGGGTTCGACCTCAAGGGCGGGACGCTCAAGAACAAGTACCTCGCGGCCGACTTCGGGAGCGGCGGGGCGGCGCTGAAGCTCCGGCTCGCGCTGGGCGAGGCGGGCCTCCGGGCCGACGGCACGGTCGCGTTCACGGGCCTCAAGATCGAGCCCGCGCCGGGCGGGGACGCCAAGCTCGCGTTCGTGGGCGACCTCGTGAAGGGGATCGACCGACTGAACGCGGGCTTCCACGCGGAGGCTTCGGAGCGGGGTCTGACGTCCTTCCGGGTGACGAGCGATCAGGCCGCGGGCCTGACCGACAAGCTCAAGGGGGCCGTGGCCGGCCGGGTGGAGGAGGCCAAGCAGAAGGCGCTCTCGGGTCTCGACGCCCAGGTGGCGGGCCCGCGGAGGCAGGCCGAGCAGGCGGCCGCGCAGTTCCTGGGGCAGGCGCCCGGGAAGGCGGACGGCGTGACGGGCGGGCTCTCCTTCGAGGGAGCCGAGGGGGCGGGCGCGCTCGCGCGCCTGGACTCGCTCGAGAAGCTCCTCTCCGGGGGCCCGGCGGGCGGCGACCAGGCGGCCGCGCTCCGGAAGGAGCTGGACGCCCTCTCCGCCCGGTCGGCCGCGCGCAAGGACCAGAACGCGAAGGACGGGGCCGCCCAGGCCGCCTCGGCCGACGCCGCCCTCTCGACGCTCTCCGGCCAGAAGGACGCTCTCGGCGGCATCCAGGCCGCGATCGCCGCCGAGCTCGACCGCCTGAAGAAGCTCCGGTAAGCCCTACCCCCTCGGCCGCGCCTCGCGCCGGAAGGCCCCCGGGGTCCGGCCCGTCTCCCGCTTGAAGGCCACGCTCATGTACTCGGGGTGCGGGAAGCCCGCCCGGGCCGCCACCTGCTCGAGGGAGAGCTCCGTCTCGCCCAGGAGCTGCTTCACCCGCTCGATACGCAGGCGGAGGATGTCGTCGTGCGGGGTCCGCCCCATGGCCTTCCGGAAGCGCGCCTCGAGGACGCGGCGCGAGAGGGGGACGGCGCGGAGGACGTCCTCGACGGTGATCCCCTCGCAGGCGTGCTCGCGGATGAAGCGCGCGGCGGCGGCGATCTCCCGGTCCTCGATCGCCAGCACGTCCGTCGACTGCCGGGCGTGGACGCCGAGGGGCGGGACGAGGTGCGGGTCCGGCCGGACGCGGGAGCCGGACATCATCCGGTCGAGGAGGGCCGCCGCCTCGTAGCCCGTCCGGTGGGTGTTCGGGACGATCGAGGAAAGGGGCGGGGTGGAGAGGGCGCAGAGGACGGGGTCGTCGTCGACGCCCAGCACCGCGAGGTCCTCGGGCACTCCGATCCCGAGCTCCCGGCAGGCGTCGAGCAGCTTCTGGGCGAGGATGTCGTAGCAGGCGAGGACGCCCACGGGCTTGGCGAGGCGCCGCGCCCAGGCCATGAGGGCGCGGTGCTCCTGCTCCCAGGCGCGGGCGCGGGTCTCGTGGACCTCGCAGGCCGCCCCCGCCTCGCGGACGGCCTCGACGAAGGCCTCGCGGCGGTTTCGGGACCAGTTGAAGCGCGGGTCGCCGCAGTAGGCGAGGCGCCGGAAGCCCCGCTCGAGGAGGTGGGCGGCGGCAGCCCGGGCGATGGCCCGGTCGTCCGTCTCCACCCACGGGGCGGAGGGGAGATGCCGTCCGGCCGAGACGTCGACCACCGGGAGCCCGGTCCGCCGGACGGCGCGGGCGATCGCGCGGGTCTCGATCCGGGCGATGATCCCGTCCCCCCTCCAGCGGGAGAGCCAGGGCGGGGGCGCGTCGCCCCGGCCGGCCTCGGGGAGGTAGATCGACCAGGGCCGGTGCTGTCGGACCCAGGTGTTGATCCCCTCCAGGAGCCCGCGGGCGTAGGCGTTCGAGGTCTCGATCAGGAGGGCGACGGCGGGCCGGCGCCTCACGTAAGAAATCTCATCGGCCGCTCCCAGGATACCCGATCGATGGGGGCGAGGCAGTAAAATATCTCAACAAAAAAGACGCTCTTTCTCAGGGCCGGCCGGGCTAGGATCGCTCCGTTCCAACGAGGAGGCTCCCCATGCCGAAGAAGGTGCGCGTCGCCATCGTCGGGCTCGGGTTCGGCGCGGAGTTCATCCCGCTCTACCAGGGGCATCCGGACGCGGAGATGGCCGCCATCTGCCAGCGCAGCCGGAAGAAGCTGGACGCGGTGGGCGACTACTTCGGGGTCGAGCGGCGCTACGAGCGCTTCGAGGACGTCCTCAAGGACCGGGAGGTCGACCTCGTCCACATCAACACGCCGATCCCGGACCACGCGTGGATGTCGATCGCCGCGCTCCAGGCCGGGAAGCACGTGATGTGCACCGTGCCCATGGCGACCTCGGTCGAGGACTGCCGGAAGATCGTCGAGCTCGTGAAGGCCACGGGGCTGAAGTACATGATGGCGGAGACGGTCGTCTACGCCCGGGAGTTCCTCTTCGTCAAGGAGCTCTACGAGAAGGGCGAGCTCGGGAAGCTCCAGTTCCTGAAGGCCTCGCACCAGCAGGACATGGACGGCTGGCCGAACTACTGGCCCGGCCTCCCGCCCATGCACTACGCGACCCACTGCGTGGGCCCGGTGCTCGGCCTCACGCGGGCGGAGGCGGAGTACGTCTCCTGCTTCGGCTCGGGGACGATCCGGAAGGACCTCATCCCCAAGTACAACTCGCCCTTCGCGGTCGAGACGACGCACATCAAGTTCCGGAACAGCGACCTCTCGGCCTACCTCTATCGCTCGCTCTTCGACGTGGCCAGGCAGTACCGCGAGAGCTTCGAGGTCTACGGCTCGAAGAAGTCGTTCGAGTGGCCGCTGATCGAAGGCGAGGAGCCGGTGATCCACGCGGCCAAGAAGCCGGAGCCCAAGATCCCCAAGCGCGTCAAGGTGCCCGACTACGCGAAGCTCCTCCCGAAGGCCATTCGGAAGTACACGACGAAGGGCGTCTACGACTCGAAGAAGAAGACCCACCTCTCGTTCACCCAGGGCGCGGGGCACGGCGGCTCCCACCCGCACCTGGCCCACGAGATGGTCCGGGCCCTGGTCGAGGGCCGCGACCCGTTCCCGAACGCGGTCCAGTCCGCCAACTGGACCTGCGTGGGCATCCTCGCCCACGAGAGCGCGATGAAGGGCGGCGAGATCATCCGGCTCCCCGACTTCACCCTCTCGGGCGGGGCGCCGGCCGCGCGGAGCTTGAAGGCGGAGGCGACGCCCTACTAGAATCGAGGGGTGCGGGGGCTCATCGCCGTCCTCGTCGTCGTGGCCGTCCTCGCGGCCGGGGCGGCGGGCGTGCTCTTCTTCCTCCAGCCATGGGCCGGGGGCGTCGAGCTCCATTACGTCCTCTCCCTTCCCCCGGACCGCGCGGGATCGCCGAAGGAGGCGGCCGCGGAGACCGCGGCCGTCCTCGAGCGGCGCGCCCGCGCGATGGGGCTCGGCGCCTCGGCGGTGGCCGCCCCCGACGGGCGCGTGCGACTCCGGCTGGCGGGCCTCCGGCCGGAGGACGTCGGGCCGTACCGCGAGGCCTTCGAGCGGAAGGGCCGCTTCGAGTTCCTGGCGACCGCCCCGAAGGACGTCCAGGATCGCTACAACGCCGACGGTAGGCTGCCGGCGGGCTACCGGATCGGCCGCCCCGACCAGGTCCCGCGGGGCGAGGAGTACCAGGCCTGGTCGAAGGGGCCGGTCCTCCTGGCCGAGCCGCCGGTCGTGGTCACGGCCGACGTCGTCCGAGCCGAGGCCGATTCGCAACCTGGCCCGGCGGGGTTCATGGGGGCGGTGAGTCTCGAGCTCGCCCCGAAGGCCGCGGCGGCGTTCGACGTGCTGGCGAAGGACCTCTACAACCGCCGCCCCGAGGGCATGGTCGCGATCGTCCTCGACGGCCGCATCGTCTCGATGCCCGTGCTCAGGGCGGACGCGTTCGGCGGGCGGATCCACATCGCCGGGGCGAAGGACGAGCGGGAGGCCCGGTCCTGGGCGGCGGCGCTCGCGGGCGGGGAGCTGCCGTGCCTGCTCCGCCCGCCCGAGCTGGGGACTTACAAGGGCCGGCTCCGCTGATCGGAAGGAGGAACCCATGCGCGCGTTCTGCCTGGCGATCCTCGCGCTCGCCCCGGACGACCTGGGAAGCCTCGAGAAGTGGAAGAAGGCCGGGACCTGGTTCGAGGCGGGGGACGTCGCCCTCGACCCGGCAAACCCGAAGCTCCTCGCCGCGACGGACGGGAAGGGCGTGCTCGTGAACGGGAAGGACGGGAAGACCGCCAACCTCTTCACGCTCGAGGAGTACGGGGACGTCGAGCTCCACGTCGAGTTCATGGTCTCGAAGGGCTCGAACTCGGGCGTCTATTTCTGCGGCCGCTACGAGATCCAGGTGCTCGACAGCCACGGGAAGGCGCCGGCGACCTACTCCGACTGCGGCGGGATCTACCAGCGCTGGGACCCGAAGCGCGGGAAGGGGAAGGAAGGCTACGAGGGCCACGCGCCGCGCGTGAACGCCTCGAAGCCGGCCGGCGAGTGGCAGTCGTTCGAGGTCGTCTTCCGCGCCCCCCGCTTCGGTCCGGACGGCCGGAAGACGGAGAACGCGAGGTTCGTCAAGGTCGTCCACAACGGCCAGGTGGTCCACGAGAACGTGGAGGTGACGGGGACGACGCGCGCGGGCGCCTGGGAGGACGAGAAGCCCGCGGGCCCGATCATGCTCCAGGGCGACCACGGGCCGGTGGCCTACCGGAACCTCCGCGTGAAGCGCCGGGCGGAGTAGGGGGGTGCCAAGGGAAATCGACGCGCGGGAGCTCGCGGAGCTCGCGAAGGCCGGGACCCCGCTCCTCCTCGTCGACGTCCGCGAGGACTGGGAGCGCGAGATCGCCCGGATTCCGGGAGACGTGCACGTTCCGCTCGACCAGGTCCCCGCCCGGGCGGCCGAGCTCGCGCCGCCCGAGGGGGGCCTCCTCGTCCTCTACTGCCACGCGGGGGTGCGGAGCTGGCAGGCGGCGGCCTGGCTCGAGGAGGCGCGCGGTCTCAAGGGCGTGGCCTCCCTGGCCGGCGGGATCGACGCCTGGTCGTGGCTCGTGGACGCCGGCGTGCCGCGCTACTGATCAATACCACTTCAGCAGCCGCACCTCGATGGACGGGTCCTTTGAAACGAGCGCCTTGAACTTCCCCACGTCGCTCAGGCCGTCCATGCCGCGGTAGTGGTAGGGCGCCACGACCTTGGGCTTGAACTGGAGGACGGCGTCGGCGGCCTTCTCGACCTCCATCGTGTAGGGGAGGTTCATGCAGACGAAGGCGAGGTCGATGTCCTTGAGGGCCCGCATCTCGGGGATGTCCTCGGTGTCGCCGGAGATGTAGACGCGCTTGCCCCCGAGCGTGACCACGTAGCCGTTTCCGCGGCCCTTGGTGTGCCGCTCCTTCCGCTCGGGGGTCAGGTTGTACATCGGGATCGCTTCGATCTCGATCTCGCCGACCTTCGTCTTCTCCCCGTTGGCGAGCTTCGCGGCCGCGACCCCGGCCAGCTTCTCCACGCAGGCGGCGGGGGCGACCACCTTCGTCGCGTCCGTCGCCACGGCCTTCACGGTATCGGGGTTCAGGTGGTCGCCGTGGATGTCGGTGATCAGAACGAGGTCGGGCTTCCCGAACGCCTTGAAGCGGTCGCCCCCGCCGACCGGGTCGACGAAGACCGTCTTCCCGTCCCACTTCATGACGAAGGTCGCGTGGTTGATCGGATGGACCTCGAGGTCTCCCTTCGAGGTCGCGATCCTCGTCGAATCCTGCGCGAGCAGGGCGAGCGCCAGCGCGAGCGTCATCATCATCGCTTCACCTCAAGTGAACCCAAATCAAACTGGATGAATTCGGTTCAGGATAGGACGGGCTTCCAGCGGGAGACCAGGGTTTCGAGGTCCTTGCGGTCCTCCGGGCGGAGGGGGGGGAGGGGGGGACGGACGGAGCCTCCGGAGAGGCCGATCAGGGTCATGAAGTCCTTCATCACAGTCACCTCGTAGCCGCGGCGCCGGCCGCGGAGCTCGTAGAGCGGGAGGACGTAGTCCTTCATGAGCGGGCCGAGCGAGGCGCCGTCCCCCGCGGCGGCCAGCTCGTGGAGCCGGAGGGCGAGCTTCGGGCACACGTTGGAGACGCTCGACGTGTAGGTCCGGATCCCGAGAGCGTAGTAGCCCGGGAGGAGGTCCTCGCCCACCCCGCCGATCCAGTAGAGCCGGTCGCCGACCCGCGCCATGATCTGCTCGAGGCGCCGGAGGTCGCCCTGCCCTTCCTTCCAGGCAATGAGCGTGGGGATCCGGGACGCCATCCGCTCGACCGCCGCCGGGGACGGGTTGACCGAGTCGCGGCTGTAGACGAAGAGCCCGAGCGGGGTCGCCTCCCCGATCGCGCGGCAGTACTCGAGGAGCCCCTCCTCGTCGGCGTTCGGGTAGTAGGGCGGGAAGACGAGGATCCCGGCCGCGCCCGCCTTCTCGGCCTGCCGGGCGAGCCGGACCCCGAGCTCCCGGCCGAAGCCGGTCCCGGCGATGACGGGGACGCCGTTCGATTCCTCCACGCAGGCCTTCACCACCTGGGCCTGCTCCTCGGGCGAAAGCGAGTAGAGCTCCCCCGTCCCACCCGCCGCCACGATCGCCGCGAACGGGTGCTTGGCCATGAACCGGACGTTCTTCCGGAGCCCGTCCAGGTCGAGCGAGAGGTCCGGCTTGAACGGCGTCACCGGGAACCCGATGACCCCCGGCAGCTTCGCGCGGAGCTCCTGCGGCTTCATCTCGCCTCCTCTACCAGCGCGGGAGCTTCCGCTCCCACTTCGGGTCCACGTGCTTCCTCATCTCGGCCGCGTCGTCCCGCTTCCGGTACGGGCACCGCGCGTAGCGCTCCTTCCCCCGCGCCAGGCGGTCCGGGTCGAGCTCGACGCCGAGCCCGGGCTTGTCCGGGATCCGGACGCAGCCCTCCACGATCGGCACCCGCCCGCCCGCCGTGATCTCGTCCTCCTCGGACTGCCACGGGTAGTGCGTGTCGCACGCGTAAGTGAGGTGCGGCGTGGCCGCCGCCGCGTGGGCCATCGCCATGAGGGATACGCCCAGGTGGCTGTTCGAATGCATCGACATCCCGAGTCCGAACGTCCGGCAGATCTTCCCCAGGTGCTGGACCTGGCGGAGCCCGCCCCAGTAGTGTGGGTCGCAGAGCACCACCTGGACGGCGTCCTTTTCCACGGCCTCCGCGAGGTCTCCGAAGGAGGTTACCGCCACGTTGCTGGCGAGGGGCGTCGTGACTCCCGCCTCGAGCAGCCCGCGCCGGACGGACGCCATGCCGTCCATTCCCGCCGCCGGGTCCTCCAGGTAGCCGCCGTTCCCGAGTTCCTCCGCGAGCGCCTTCCCGACCCGGATCGACGTCTCCACCGTCCAGGCGGAGTTCGGGTCCATCCGGATCGGCACCCCCGGGAAGGCCCGGTGGAGCTGCCGGACGGTCTCGATCTCGATCTCGGGGTCCAGGACGCCCGTCTTGAACTTGATGTCCCGGAAGCCGTGCTTCTCGATCATGAGCCGGACCTGACGCACGAGGGCCTCGGGCGTGAGCGCCTCGCCGTACTCGTCCGGCCGGGCGTCCTTCCCCTCGCCCCCGCCCCCCGCGTGCTTGTAGAACGGGTAGGCGGAGAACGGCGCCGTGTCCCGGGCCCGCCCGCCCAGGAGGTCGCAGGCGGGCATCCCGACCGACTTCCCGATCAGGTCGAGGCACGCGATCTCGATCGCCGAGAAGAGCCGCGCGCCCAGGTCCCTCGGGTTCTCCCCCGGCACGTGCCACGTCTGGGAGCGGTCCCCGTCCTCCTCGCCCTCGAACATCGGGAGGAAGTGCCCGACCAGCCTCCACGGATCGCTCCCTACGATCCGGGGCCGGAGCTTCTCGAAGCCCGCGGCGTTCGCCTCGCCCCCGTGGGTCTCGGCGATCCCGACCACGCGGTCCTCGCTTTCCAGCTCGAGGACCGTCCGGAGCGCGTAGGGCGCGTGGAGGCCGTAGGAGCTCCGGAGCGGCGGATCCGCGATCGCGATCGAGTGGACGCGCATCGCGGCGATCTTCACGGCCCTCCTCCCACGAACGGGAAGAGCTTGGCGGCCAGGACCGTGAAGAAGAGGCCCGAGATCCCCATCGTCGTGAAGACGACCGTGTGGTTCCGGAGGGTCTCGCCCACCGTCTGGCCGCTCATCTTGCAGACCACCCAGAACCCCGAGTCGTTCATCCAGGGGAGGGGCTTGGAGCCGAAGCCGATCGCGAGCGCGAGGTAGACGGGGTGGAAGCCGAGCTTCTCCGGGTCCGCCATCCCCGCGAACATCCCGATCGCCGTCACCATGGCGACCGTGGCCGAGCCCTGGGCCACGCGGACGAGCGTCGTCACGAGGAACGCGCCGACCAGGGCCACGACCCCGAGCGTGTCGGCCGGGAAGAGCTTCTTGATCTCGTCCCCCACCATCGTCTGCTGGAGCATGAGCCCGAAGGCGCCGCCCGCCGCCGTGATCAGGATGATCTGCCCCGCGCTCCCGAGCGCGGCCTCGAGCGAGGCCCCGCCCTTCTCGGCCCCCCCGGTCCGCCAGCGGAGCGCCATCCCGATCGCCACCACCGCCGCGATCCCGAGCGCTACGTTCGAATCGCCCAGGTTCCGGAAGGCCGACCGGACGAGGGGCGAGATCGACTCCTGGGTCTCCTTCGAGAGCGAGCCGATCACCGCCGCCCCGACGATCAGGGCGACCGGGAGGAGGATCACGACGAGCGCGAGCCAGAGCGGGGGGAGCGAGCGCGGGTCGCGTTCGGCCATGGCGCGGAGCTTCTCGAGCGGGGCGTCGGGCGTCTCCCGGAGGGGGACGGGCCAGCGGCGGTTCGACCAGAAGGCGTAGAGGACGCCGGGGATCACCGAGAGCGCGCCCACCACGATGCCCGCCAGGATCATCTCCCCGATGATGGGCTGGCCGTTCATCTTGATCTGCGAGGCCACGAGGAGGGGCCCCGGGGTCGGCGGGACGAGCGAGTGGGAGATCGTGGCGCCCGCCGCGATCGTCATGATGTAGAGCCCGTAGTCCTTCCCGGTCCGCGCGGCCAGCGCCTTCCCGAGCGGGATCATGAGGTAGAAGACCGTGTCGAAGAAGACCGGGATCCCGAGGAGGAACCCCGCCGCCGCGAAGGCGAGGGGCGCCGCCCGGTCGCCCATGAGGCCGAGCGTCGAGCGCACGATCCGGTCCGCCCCGCCGCTCGAGAGCATGCACTGCCCGATGATCGCCGCCAGGGCGATGATGATCCCCACGCCCCCGCACGTGTTCCCGAAGGCCGCGGCGACGCGCTTCCCCCAGGGGTCGCCGGCGAGGGACTTCGCGTCCCGGGCCGCCATCTTCCCGGCCTTGAGCTCCGCCTCCGCGTAGCGCTCGAGGTTGGCCCGCGGCGTGAGCCCGGCCACCACGATCGCCCCGAGCGCGAGCGCCAGGAAGGAGTGGAGCCGGAGGGCCAGGATGGACCCCACGACCACCACGACGCCGACCAGGAGGATGAGGAAGGGGTGCATCAGGGAGGAATCCGGATTCTCACCTTGTTCCCTCCACCCACTTCACGCTGTGGTCGCCCGTCACCGCGATCGTCTCCCGCGGCGAGTCGATCCGGAAGAAGGACCACGGGCCCGGGAGGAAGGGGTACCTCTCGACCACGCGCTCGTCGACCTCGATCCCGAGGCCCGGGCCCGTCGGGACCTTGAGGTAGCCCTTCTCGATCTCGAGGGGCCGGGCGAGGATCTCGTCGGCGAGCGGGAAGGGATACATGCCCTTCCGCCCCGCGTTCGCGTGGCAGGGGTGTTCCAGCCACTCGACCACGCTCTCCGGGTACGTGATCCCCACGTGCGCCGCGGCGAGGACCTCGAGCGTCGTCCCCCAGCTATGGAAGGCGAACGTGAGGCCGGCCTTCCCCAGCTGCTCGAAGAGCCGGCGGCCCCACTCGAAGCCGCCCTGGCAGCAGACGTCGGCCTGGATCACGTCCGCCGCGCCCGTCCGGATCAGGTCTGCGAATCCCTCCTCGTCCTGCTCGTGCTCGCCCGTGGCGACCGTCACGTGGCCGAGCGCACGGAGCCGGCGGTAGAGGTCGTGGCGCTCCGGGGGGAGCGGCTCCTCGAGCCAGGCGATCCGGGACCTGGCCATCTCCTCGGCGAGCTCGGCCACCGTCTCGAAAGAGTAGCTCTTGTCGCCCATCCGCCACCACGAATGGGCGTCGACCATGAGCCCGAAGTCCGGCCCCGTGGCCTCGCGCATCTTCCGGACGGTTTCCAGGTCCTTCTCCGGCCCGAGGGCGGGCCGCATCTTGTAGGCGGGGAAGCCCATGGCCTTCACCGCGGCGGCCTCGGCGGCGTAGCCCTCGGGGGGCTGGTACATGCCTCCGGAGCCGTAGAGCTTGATCCGGTCGCGCACGCGCCCGCCCGCCACCTCCGAGAGCGCGCGGCCCTCGTGGCGGGCCTGGAGGTCCATGAGGGCGATCTCCACGGCGCGGTAGGTCTTGACGAGCTCGAGGCCGCCCTTGAAGTCGAAGCTCTTCCAGGCGAGCGGGTCCCGTCCCTTGAGGAAGGGGGCGATGGTCCCGCGGATCTCCCGGGCGGCCCGCTCGTGCGCGGGGCCGGGCGCGTAGCCCTTGAGCCCGTTGTCGGCCCCGACGCGGATGAACATCGCGTCGCGCTTGAGGATCGTCCGGAGGCCGTTCCAGAACGGGAGCTCGAGGGGCCTGGGGAGCGGAGCGCTCAGCAGGAAGGCGTCGACCGAGGCGATCTTCACGGGGCGCGCATTATAGCCGCCGCTCCCGCGGCCCTGCAACGGAACGGAGCCCGTCCCGGGACCCGGAGGGACGTGCTATAATCCTGCAACACCCGGCCGCGGCCAGGGAGGTCCCGGGCGGGAACCCCCGATTCGGACGGCCCGATGCACGCAGGAGACCCCCGCCCTCCGGACGCCGCCGCCGTCCGGGCGCTTCACCTCGAGGCGGACCCCGCGGAAGGCGAGCGCGTCGAGCGCGAGCTCCGCCGGCTGGGGCGGCCGGTGGAAATCCTCCGCATCGCGAGCCGCGACGAGTTCGTCCGGGCCCTGGACGCGTGGCGCCCGGACGTCGTCCTGGGGGACGACGCCCTTCCCGGGCTGGACGGCCCCACGGCCCTCGCCCTCCTCCGCGAGCGGCACGCCTCCATTCCCTTCGTCTCGGTCTCGGGGCCGACCGGGGAGACGCGCGCGGTCGAGCTCCTGAGGGACGGGGCCGCGGGCTTCGTCCTGAAGGGCCGGCTGGACGAGCTTCCCGCGGCAGTCCTCCGCGCGCTCGCCGAGTCGGTGGAGCGGCGGCGGCTGGCGGACGCGGAGCAGGAGCTCCGCGAGCGGGAGGAGCAGTACCGCGCGCTCGTCGAGGAGCTGCCGGGCGTGCTCTACGTGGCCCGTCCCGACGAGGTGGGCAGCCCCGTCTACGTCGGCCCCCAGATCGAGGCGGTCCTGGGCTACACGCAGGAGGAGTGGATCGCCGACCCGGGCCTGCGCGCGCGCGCGCTCCACGCCGAGGACCGGGATCGCGTGCTCGCGGAACTCGCGGTGCTGCGGGCGGGAGCCCGGACGCTGGACGTGGAGTACCGGCTCGTGGCGAAGGACGGGCGCGCCGTCTGGTTCCACGACCGCGCCCGGATGGTGAGCATGGGGGAGATCCTGATCCGTGGGATCCTCACCGACGTCACGGAGCGGAAGCGGCTCGAGGAGCAGTTCCTCCAGTCCCAGAAGATGGAGGTCGTGGGGCGACTGGCCGGCGGCGTGGCCCACGACTTCAACAACCTCATCACCGTGATCACCGGCTACGGCGATCTCCTCCTGGGCCGGCTGGCCCCGGACGACCCGAACCGTCCCTGGGTGCAGGAAATGTACGACGCGGGCCTCCGGGCCGCGAACCTGACGCGCCAGCTCCTGGCGTTCAGCCGTCGTCAGCTCGTGGAGCGGCGGGCGGTCGACCCGAACGCCGTCGTCTCGGGGCTGGCCAAGCTCCTCGGCCGGCTGGTCGGCGACGACGTGGAGCTGCTGACGTCCCCGGGCAAGGAGGTCGACCGCGTGCTGGCCGACGCGGGCCAGCTGGAGCAGGTCCTCGTGAACCTGGTCGTGAACGCCCGGGACGCGATGCCGAAGGGCGGCCGGATCACGATCGAGACCCGGAATACGGACGAGGCGGAGGAGTTCGTCGAGGGGCGCCGGGAGCGGAGGCCGGGAAGCCACGTGCAGCTCACCGTGAGGGATACGGGCTCCGGGATTCCTCCGGAGGTGTGCCGGCGGCTCTTCGAGCCCTTCTTCACGACCAAGGCACCCGGGAAGGGGACGGGGCTCGGCCTCTCGACGGTCCAGGCGATCGTCCGCGCCTCGGGGGGCTTCGTGAGCGTCGAGACCGAGCCGGGCAAGGGATCGGCCTTCAGCATCTTCCTCCCCCCCGCGGCCGGGGAGGCGCTGGCGGGCACCGCTTCCGTCCCGGCCGCCGAGACCTCCCGGGGGAGCGAGACCATCCTCGTGGCGGAGGACTCGGAGATCCTCCTCCGCCTGACCCGGCAGATCCTCCGCAGCGCGGGGTACACGGTGCTGTGCTCCCGCGACGGCGAGGAGGCCTTGCGGATGTTCCAGGAGCGGAAGGTCGAGATCGACCTCGTTCTGGCGGACACGGTGATGCCCGGCCTGAGCGGCCCCGAGCTGGTCCGCCGCGTGATCCGGGAGCGGCCGGGCGTCCGGATCCTCCTCATGTCCGGGTACTCGGAGCGGGCCGCCGCCGAGGAGGGCCTGCGGGTGGCCGAGCTCCCCTTCCTCCAGAAGCCCTTCAACGCGGAGAAGCTCACGCGCCGGGTGCGGGAGGTTCTCGAGTCCTCCGCGCCGGCCGCGTGCTGAGTACCGCGACTCGCAAGCTCCGTACCCGTCCCTTCGAAGGAAGGGTACAGAACTTCTGCGGCTCGCTACGGAGCGAGGTTTCGCGTGGGCGGCGACGCGGAGGGGGCGCCGTCGTACAATCTGGAGGATTCGGAGGGACGCCTTCATGATCCAGCCCGTCGTCCTGGCGGCCGCGCTCGTGCCCGCGCTGGCCCTTCCCGCCCTCGCCCAGGAGGCCCTCTTCCTTCCGGAGCGGTCGGACGTGCTCGTGCGCGACCACGGGGGGATGGAGGTCTCGATCGGCGTCGTGGGACGCCTGAGCGCGATGGACGGGGAACTCGACCCCGACGTCCCGGTGGACTATGCCGACCTTTTCGGGACCGGCGTGGGGTATGCGATCGAGGCCGCGCTCCTCTTCGACGGGGGATACGGGTGGGGGGTCGGACCCTACCTCTCGATCGGCTCGGACCGGTTCGAGGGCGAGAGAGATACCGACCCCTTCGGCGATTCCCTGGACGCGGACGACCTGTACGCGACGACGCTGCTCGTCGGGGGAAAGGGAGTCTTCCCCTTCTCGCCCCACTGGCACGTCGAGGCCCACGCGGCCCTGGGCGCGGTGCACTACTACCGGACGGACGGCGTGCTCACCCTCTCGGGGGTCGACTCGGAGGTGACGATCTTCAGGGCCTCGACCACGATCGCCTTCGACATGGGCAGCCGGATCGGGTTCCGCGTGGAGCAGTTCTTCGGCGAGCTGGGCTTCGGGATCCGGGTCCAGGGCGCGCCGTCCGACGGGGACCTGGACTTCTCGAGCAGCGGCCCCGCGCAGATCGCCCTCGAGTTCAGCCTCGGCCTGCGGTTCTAGGCGGAGGGTCCGGCCTCGACGCTCCGTCCCGGCGACTCGAGGAAGCCGGCGAGGAGGGCCGCGCGGGCCGGGGCCTGGAGCTTCCTCATCGCGTGGAGCTCGATCTGGCGGACCCGTTCCCGCGTCACGCCGAAGAGCCGGCCCACCTCCTCGAGGGTGTAGGGCCGGCCCCCGTCGATCCCGTACCGGAGCTTGAGGATCTCCTGCTCGCGCGAGCCGAGCGTCCCCAGGACCTCGCGCACCCGGTCCTTCAGCATCTCGAGCGCGGCGGCCTCGACCGGGCCCGGCTCGCGGCCGCTCTCGACCAGGCTCCCGAGCGAGGCGTCCTCCTTCTCGCCCTGAGGAAGGTCGAGGGAAGCCGGGGGCCGGTGGACGCCGGCCAGCCGGCGGGCCTCGGGGAGGCGCACGCCGCCTTCCCGGGCGATCTCCTCGATCTCGGGCCGGCGGCCCAGATCCTGGGTGAGCTGTCGGGCGGCCCCCTCCATCTTCGCCGCCGTCTCGAGGACGTGCACGGGGAGCCGGATCGTGCGGCCGCGGTCGGCCAGGCCGCGCTGGATCGCCTGCCGGACCCACCACGTGGCGTAGGTCGAGAACTTGTACCCGCGCCGGTGGTCGAACTTCTCGACGGCGCGCATGAGCCCCAGGTTCCCCTCCTGGATCAGGTCCAGCAGCGGCAGTCCCCGGTGCCGGTAGCGCTTGGCGATCGAGACGACCAGGCGGAGGTTGGCCGACGCGAGGCGGCGCTTGGCCTCCTCGAAGTCGGCGAAGAGCTCCAGGAGCGGCTGGGCCGAGGTCCGGCGCGAGGCGGCCACGCCGTCCAGGAGCGGCCGGAGGCGGCGGGCCTGGAGTCCCGTCCCGATCAGGGTCGCCACCGCCCGCTTCCGCAGGGTGGGGCGGGGGTCCCGGAGGCTCCGACGGACCAGGCGCGCCGCCGAGGACAGCCTTGACCGGATCCGGCGCCGCTGGGCGGGGAACGTGGCGTCCGTGTCGATCGTCCGGTCGATGGCCAGCCGCCCTTCGGCGACCTGCTCGAGGAGCTCGGCGACCTGGTTCAGGGCGACCGGAGATTCGAAGAGCTTGGCCTCGAAGCGCTTGCGCGCGATGGCGATCCGCTCGGCCAGCCGGAGCTCCTCCTCCCTCGAGAGGAGCGAGACGCGGGCCATCTGGGTGAGGTATAGGCGGAGCGGGTCTTCCTGGCCGATCAGCCTCCCGGACGAAACTGCGTCCCCCTCCTCCTCGCCGTCCGGCGGCAGGCGGGAAGCCTCCTCGTCCTCGTTACGGACGAGATCCCGGCGCTCCGTTTCGCGCTCGCCCATGCGTACGGTCACGCGGGGCAAGGGGAAGCGGGGGACGGACGTCCCCGCGCCCCGACCCTTACCGCCATCGGGGCAGGCTGGTACTGCACCGGCGTGCACCCCGTGAACGCGCCGGCCCCCTCCTCCATTCCCGGAGAGCGGGATTTCCCGGGTTTCTCCGGATCGACGCGGGAGACCTAGCGGCGCTGGGAGAAGCAGTTGCTACAGTAGACGGGGCGATCGCCTCGGGGTTGGAAGGGCACTTGGGTGGGCTGGCCGCACTCCGCGCAGACGGCGGGGAACATCTCCCGGCGTCCGCCTCCGGCGGTCCGGTCGCCGCCTCCGGGCCGGGAAGCCTTCTTCGCGGCGCGGCAGGACGCGCAGCGCTTGGGCTCGTTGGTGAATCCGAGCTGGGCGAAACGCTCCTGCTCGCCGGCGGTGAATGCGAATCCCGCGCCGCAATCGACGCACGTGAGCTGCTTGTCGGTGTAAGCCATGATCTTTCCTTAGTTCTGGTCGGGTTTCGGTCTGAAGGGCGTCCGGAAGCGGGCGCCGTCAGCCGTCGGCGGGGGAGAGGGGGAAAGGCAAAAAAAGGGAGACGAGAGCGGGATTCATGGGGTTACTGCGTCGATGCCGCTCTCGTCTCCTGCCTGTCGGTCTGAGCCTTACACTTGTTAGACGCCCCGGACCCCTCCCCTATTCCATCAAAAGGGGATATCGCCCTTTTTCGGTAATCCCGCGATACCGTGGTCTATAAGGACTGGTGATGGCCGCGACGCTGAAGGACGCCCTTCGGAGGGCCCGGGAGGGCGACATCGACGCCTACGAGGAGGTCGTCCGGCAGACCGCCTCCGCCGTCCGCGCCCAGCTCGCCCTCCACGTCCGGGATGCCGAGACGGTGAACGACCTTGCGCAGGAGACCTTCCTCCACGCCTACGAGCACCTCACGGAGTTCGTCCCGGGCACCGACTTCCGGGCCTGGATCCGGACGATCGCCCGCACTCGGGCGCTCCGGCTCTGGAGGGAACGGCAGCGGAAGGAAGCCGCCCACCGGCGATACGTCCTCGCCCTCCAGGACCGGCTGGCGGAGCGGGCGGCGGCGGCCGAGGACCCGGCGGAGGGGTTGCTCGCGAAGGTGAAAGGCTGCCTCGGGCGCCTGGGCGAGCACGCGCGGGCGCTGCTCCGGCTTCGCTACTTCGAGAACCGGCCGCTCCGGGAGATCGCGGCCCGCGAGGGGACGTCGCCGGGCCACGTGAGCGTCACCCTCTTCCGGCTTCGCCGGCAGCTCGCCCAGTGCCTCGAGCAGGGGGCCCCGTGATGGACGCGGAATCGGAACGCCTCCTGGCCGCGTTTCTCGAGGGCGGGCTCTCCGAGGAGGACGCCCGCCGGCTCCTCGAGAGGCTCGACCGGGATCCCGCGCTCCTCGACGAGGCCGCCGCGCAGTGGCGCGTCGACCGCCTGCTCGAGGCCGCGGCGGACGAGGACGCGTCGGTCGACGCGGTGGCCCGCTCCGTCCGGGCCGCCCTCGAGGGGTCGAAGGTCTCCCTGGAGCTCTCGCGGCGCGTCGCCGCGCGGCTCCGCTCGCGGCGGCGGGCGGAGGGGCAGCGCTCGGCGGGCGCCTTCCCGTGGATCGCGGCCGCGGCGGCGGCGCTCCTGGTCGTGGGGCTGGGCGTGGCGCTGTCGGGCCGGGGGACGTCCGCGCGCCCGATCGAACGCGCGGCCAGGCAGGCGCCCCTTCCCGATCCGGAGCCCGAGCCCGAGGTTTCGCCCCCCGCGCCGGAGCCCCCCCCGACGCCTCCGTCTCCGCGGCCACTCCCGCCGGCGCCGCCCGAGCTTCCGTCTCCGCCTCCCCCGCCGCCGCCTCCTGCTCCCGAGCCGGAAAGGCCCGCCCCCAAGCCCACCGTGGCGGCCGTGGCCAGGCTCGAATCGGCACAGGGGGGCGTCCACGTCGCGGGCGTCGCGGCCCGCGGCGGGCAGGACCTCCTCGAGGGGCAGGGGGTGGAGACGGGAGCCGAGGGGACGGCGGTCGTCGTCCTGGGCGACGGAACCCGGATCGAGCTCTTCCCGGGAACGCGGCTTGGGGGCCTGGCGGGAAGCCGGGTCTCCCTGGCGTCCGGCCGGCTCTCGGCCGAGGTCGCCCGTCGCGCGGCGGCGGACCCGCTCGTCTTCGAGACCCCGAACGCCGAGGCGACGGTCCTCGGGACGAGGCTCCTTCTCGCCGCCGAGGCGCCCGGCACGCGGCTCGAGGTCGCCGAGGGCCGCGTGCGCGTCGAGCGGCGCGACGACCGCGCGTCGGTCGTCGTGGGCGCGGACCAGGCCGTGGTCGTCTCGAGGGGAGTCGCCCTCGAGGCCCGCCCGCGGCCGGCGGTGCTCGGCCTCACCCTGATCAACGCGGACACGAACCAGCCCGTCCCGGGTTTCGCCCCGATCCGGGACGGAGCCGTGCTCAACCTGTCGCGGCTGCCCACGCGGAACCTCAACGTACGCGCCGACGTGAACGGCGCGGCGATCGGCTGCGTCCAGTTCGGATGGGACGGGAACGAGCTCTTCAACACGGAGCGCGAGAGCCCGTACGGCCTGGTGACCAGCGGCGACCGGAGCGACCCGTTCAGCGCGTGGACGCCCCCCGCGGGCGCGCACACGCTCACGGCCACGCCCTGGAGCGGCCCGCCCGCCGCCCAGAAGCGGGGCGGGACCGGGCTGCCCGGCCGCGCGTTCACGATCCGGTTCACCGTCGTCGACAGATAGCCCGGGCCAGGCGAGCGGCCCGGGATCGGGAGAACGGACCATGCACATGCTCTTCGCGCTCGCCCTGCTCGCGCCCCAGGTCACGCCCGGGGCCTCGTGGACCTCGAAGGCGCCCTCCGAGGTCGGGATGGACTCCGCGAAGCTCGGGGCCCTCTCGAGCTACACGGGGGGGCGCGGCTTCGTCTCGCGTCACGGCTACCAGGTCTACACGTGGGGCGACCCGGCGGCGCGGGGCGACATCGCCTCGGCCGCGAAGCCCCTCTACGCCCACTTCCTCTTCAAGGCGGTGGAGGAGGGGAAGCTCGCGAACGTGGACGTCAAGGCGAACGCCTACGAGACGCGCCTCAACTCGATCAACGCGGCCCTGGGGAACAAGGACAAGAACATCACCTTCCGGCACTTCGCCAACCAGGTCTCCGTCTACGGGCTGACGGAGAATCCGGGATCGGCCTACGCCTACAACGACTGGCAGATGGCGCTCTTCTGGGACACGCTCTTCCAGAAGGTCTACGGGGCGACCTATTCGAACGTCGACGCGAATGTCCTCAAGCCGAAGCTCACCGACCTCCTCAAATGCCAGGACAGTCCGACGTTCATGGCGTTCGGGACGGGCGACCGGCCCGGGCGCGTGGGGATCTCGCCGCGCGACCACGCGCGCTTCGGCCTCCTCTACCTCCGGGAGGGCGACTGGGGCGGGACCCGGCTCCTGTCCGCGGCGAACGCGCGGACGGCGGTGACGAGCCCGCTGCCGAATTCGATCCCCCGGACGGCCGGGCAGGCCGCGGAGATGATCGCCGGGCAGCGCTCGATCGGGTCGACCACGGTCCCGGACGACCAGACCGACCACCTGGGGAGCTACAGCTGGCTCTGGTGGACCAACGGCGTGGACCGGACGGGGAAGCGGCTCCTCCCGGACGCGCCCCTCGACGCCTTCATGTCCAGCGGCCACGGCGGGAAGCGCGCCCTCGTCGTCGTCCCCAGCCTCGACCTCGTCTGCGCCTGGAACGACACCACGATCACGGACTGGACGAAGAAGAACGAGGCCGTGAAGCGCCTCGTCCAGTCGGTGACGGCCGCGGGGCCGATGCCCGGCCAGATCGTGGCCGACCCGGCCAACCCGAGGTGGCTCCGCCGGAGCGGGGGAGGGCCTTTCTTCCTCTGCGGGCCGGGCGATCCCGAGGGCTTCCTCTACCGGGGGACACGGAACGGGGACGGCACGCGCTCGGGCGACCAGATGTCCCTGATCAACAAGACGAAGGGCACCGGGGCGAACTGCATCTACATGATCGCCGTCCGCTCCCACGGGGGGGACGGCGGGCCGACCGAGAACCCCTTCGTCGGCAGCGATCCCGCCCAGGGGCTGGACGAGGACATCCTCCAGCAGTGGGAGACCTGGTTCGCCGAGATGGACCGGAACGGGATCGTGATCTACTTCTTCTTCTACGACGACTCCGCGCGGATCTGGAACACGGGCGACGCGGTCGGCGCGGCCGAGCGGACGTTCCTCCAGACGATCGTGAACCGCTTCGAGCACCACAAGAACCTGATCTGGTGCGTGGCGGAGGAGTACAGCGAGGCCTACAGCGCGGCGCGAGTGAAGGCGATCGCGGCCGAAATTCGCGCCGCCGACGACCACGACCACCCGATCGCCGTCCACAAGCTGGGCGGCCTCACGTTCTCGGAGTTCGCCGACGATCCGGCGATCGACCAGTTCGCCATCCAGTACAACGTGGCGACGCCGGCCGAGCTCCACGCGGGGATGGTCACGGCCTGGAACAACGCGGCCGGGAAGTACAGCCTGAACATGTCGGAAGCCGCCAACCACGGGACGGGCGCGACGGCGCGGAAGAAGGACTGGGCGAGCGCCCTGGGCGGGGCCTACGCGATGCGCCTGGGCATGGACATCGCGGGGACGGCGGTGTCCGACCTCCAGGACTGCGGGCGCCTGGTCTCGTTCATGGAGTCCACCGACTTCGACCGGATGGCGCCGCACGACGAGCTCAAGTTCGGCGGGACGGAGTACGTGCTGGCCCTTCCCGGGGACAGCTACATCGCCTACGCCTCGGCCCTCTCGGGGGCGATCGGCCTCCGGAGCATGGCGGCGGGGACCTATTCGTTCAGGTGGTTCGACTGCGCGACCGGGACGGCGGTCCAGCAGTCGAACGTGAGCGTGGCCGCGGGGGACCGCAGCTGGGCCAAGCCCTCGGGGATCGGGAACGAGCTGGCGGTCTGGGTCAAGAAGAGCGGGGGCGGCGGGAACGTGGCGCCCACGGCGAACAACCAGTCGGTGACGGTGCCCCACAACACGGCGACTTCGATCACCCTTTCCTACAGCGACCCCGACGGGCCGGGCCCCTTTTCCTTCACGATCGTCCAAGCCCCCACGAAGGGGACGCTCTCGGGGTCCGGCGGGACCCGGACCTACACGCCCCAGTCCGGCGCCAGCGGCGCCGACAGCTTCACCTGGAAAGTCAACGACGGCCTGGCCGACTCGAACACGGCGACCGTTTCGATCACCGTCCAGCCGGCCGGGAACGCCGCCCCCGTCGCGAACGACCAGTCCTTCACGACGACGGAGGGGACCGCGGTCACGATGAGCCTCTCCTACACCGATCCGGACGGCCCGGGGCCCTACGCGGTCACGATCGTCACGCCGCCGTCGAACGGGACGCTGACGGGGGCCAACAACGACCGGACCTACACTCCGAACGCGGGCTTCGTCGGGACGGACTCGTTCACCTGGCGGGTGAGCGACGGGCAGGCGACTTCGAACACCGCCACCGTCACGATCAACGTCCAGGCGGGCGGGATCGTCTCGAACACGAGCCCGGCCGGATACCTGTGGGACGTCCTGGACGTCGGGAAAGTCCAGTACGTCGACCGGACCTACACGTTCTCGGCCGTCCCGGCGTCCACCGTCGGTCTCCTCTACCTGCGGACGGCGAACGACGACAAGAACTCGACGGGGACGAGCTTCGTCGCCTTCGACGTGAGCGCGCCGGTGACCGTATACGTGGCCCACGACGACCGCATCACGGCCAAGCCCTCGTGGCTCGGGACGTACACTGATACCGGGGAAAACGTAGTCTCGGGCGGGGGGACCTTCAGCCTCTGGGCGAAGGACTTCGCCGCGGGGAGGGTCGTCCTCGGCGGGAACATCGCTTCGGGTACCACGTCGGCCAGCATGTACACCGTCGTGGTCCGGCCGCAGGGGAGCGGAACGGGCTTCGCCGTGACGGTCGATTCGGTCTCCACCGGACGTCCGTACTCGCTCTCGACGGCCAAGGCGGGGGCGCTCTATTACGTCGACCGGAGCTACACGATCGCCGCGCTGGGGGCGGCGCTGGACGGGGCCGTGCTCCTCCGGACGGCCAACGACGACAAGAACGTCCCCGCGGCCGTTCACCTCCGGTTCACGGTGACGGGGCCGGCCGCCCTGTACGTGTGCTACGACAAGCGGGCGACGAAGAACCCGTCCTGGCTGAACGACGGGACCTGGACCCTCACGGGGGACCTGATGCGGGTCTCGGACGGCGGGGCCTCGCCCATGCGCGTCTTCTCGAAGTCCGTCGGGGCGGGCCAGGTGACGCTCGGCGGGAATCAGGCGGGCGGCCCCACCGGGGCGGGGTCGAACTACGTCGTCGTCATCCGGTCCACGGGCGCGTCCTCGGCGTCGTTCAAGTCGGTCGCGCCGGACGTCTGGGAGCACCCCGGCGACGCGGACGGGGACGGCCTCGCCGACGCCTTCGAGGCGACGGTCTTCACCGACCCGACCCTCGCGGACACGGATGGGGACGGCGACCCGGACGAGAACGAGATCGGGCCGGACGGCCGCACGCTGTGGGAGACCCAGGAGGCGTCGGCGGGAGGATCCGGCGGAGGGGGCGGAGGAGGCGGCGGCGGGGGCTGCGGCGCCACGGGCCTCGAGTTGCTCCTCCTGCTCCTCCTTCGGCGTCGCTAGCGCGGGCGGTCGACGGCCCTTCCGCACTTGCCGCAGAAACGGACCTCGATCGGAAGGGCCGCGCCGCAAGGACACGTCGCGGGCGCGCACTTCCTGCAGGCCGGCACGCCTGCCTCGACGGTATCGCGGCACTTCGGGCATGAGGCCGGCGCGGGGCGCGAGAACGCCTCGTCTACCGAGGGGAGCATCTCCCGGAAGGCCTCGTCCAGCCCCCAGCGGAGGATCCTGGCCTCGGTGTCCTGATCCACCTGGACGTCCTTCCCCCTCATGCCCAGCACCCGAAGCCCCCAGGACGAGGCCCGGTCTTCGCGCGAGGATTCGCCCGCTGCCTTCGCCAGGATCTCGCCGGAGGACGGGTCGACGAGCTTGAGGTCGACGCCGACGTCCACCCGGACCGGCATGGTCGAGGCGTCGAAATCCAGCGGATCCCGTCCGGCGTCCGCCCCGCTCGCGGTGACGACGAGGCGGGTGATCTTGCCGATGAAGACCAGGTCCATCCCGCGCAGTCGGCCCGTCCGGAGCGCGTCCCGCGGGTCCGCGTCCGCGCCGAGTTCCTTCAGGATCTCCCGGAGCATGGGCCGTTCGATCATGGCGAAGCGGTGGGAGCGGGTGGCGAGCGCCTCCATCTGCTCGGCCGCCGCCGCTCCCCGGGAGCCTCCCGTCCCGTCCTCGAAATCGAGCACGGCGCAGCGGCGCCGCCGCAATCCGGGAGGCGGAGGAGGGTAGTTGCCGATCTCTCCCCAGGCGGCGCCGCGACGGGCGGGCCCCCGCACGTCCTCCGGAGCCGCCGCCAGAAGCGCCGCGGGCGCCCCCGCCGACTCATCCGCCGGGGCGGAGGCGGGCGGCGTCTTTTCGCAGCCGACCAGGAGGAACAGGCCCAGGACAGGGGCCGGGAACCTCATGTCCGGGCATTGTACCACGCCGCCCGGTCCCCCCATTCCCGGGGCAACTCTCCCGGCGCGGCGACTGTTTTACGGGGCATGAGAGCAGCCTTCGCGACCGCCCTCCTCCTCGCCGGCTGCGCCTCCGTTCCGGCCGCACCCGGGCGGCCCAACGTGATCGTCGTTATGACCGACGACCAGGGCTACGGCGACTTCTCCTGCCACGGGAACCCCGTGCTCCGGACGCCTAACCTGGATCGCCTCCACGCCGAAAGCGTCCGGCTCACCGACTTCCACGTCGCCCCCATGTGCACCCCCACCCGGGGGCAGCTCCTGACGGGCCTCGACGCGCTCCGGAACGGCGCCTCCTCCGTCTGCGCCGGCCGCTCGTACTTCCGCCCCGGCATCCCCACGATGGTCGAGGTCTTCCGCGCCGCCGGCTACCGTACGGCCCTCTTCGGGAAGTGGCATCTCGGCGACAGCTATCCCAACCTGCCTCATCACCGCGGCTTCGAGGAAGCGGTCTACCACCTGGGCTGGGGGATCACCTCGATGGCGGACCCCTGGCAGAACGACTGCTTCGACGGCCGCTTCCACCACAACGGCATCCTCAAGCCGTACCCGGGCTACTGCACGGACGTCTGGTTCGACCTCTCGATCGCCTGGATGAAGGAGCGGCGCGCGAAGGGCGATCCGTTCTTCCTCTACCTGCCGACCAACGCCCCGCACGGGCCGCACTGGGTGCCCGCGAAATACAAGGCGCCCTACGAGGGGAAGGGGCCCGCCGCCTTCTTCGGGATGATCGCCAACCTCGACGAGAACATGGGGCGCCTCGACGCCTTCCTCCGCGAGTCGGGCCTCCGCCAGAACACGATCCTCGTCTTCCTCCACGATAACGGCGGGACCGCCGGCGTCCGGACCTGGAACGCCGGGATGCGGGGCCACAAGACCACCTACTACGAGGGCGGCCACCGCGCGGCCTGCTTCATCCGCTGGCCGGCCGGCGGGTTGGAGGGAGGGCGCGACGTGGACGCCCTCACGCACGTCCAGGATCTCTACCCGACTCTGGCCGAGATCTGCGGGGTCGAGCGGCCCGCCGTTCCCGCGCTCGACGGGACGAGCCTCGCGCGCATCCTCCGGGGCGGCCCCGCGCCCGACCGCATGCTCGTCGTCCACTACGGCCAGCGGCCGGTCTCCCGCGAGGGCGCCGTCCTCTGGGGGGAGTGGCGTCTCGTCCACGGGAAGGAGCTCTACGACGTCGGGAAGGACCCCGGGCAGACGAAGGATGTCGCGGCCGAGCACCCGGAGGTCGCCCGGAGGATGCTCGACCATTACGACCGATGGTGGAGACTTGTCGAGCCTCTCGTGGACGACATGGTCCCGGTCGTGATCGGCCACCCGGCGGAGGACCCGGTCTGCCTCTCGGCGGCGGACTGGGCGAACGTCTACTGCGACAACATGCGGAACCTCCGGGAGGGCGTCGAGCGGAATGGCCCGTGGCACGTCCGGGTGGAGCGGGACGGCACCTACGAGGTCGCCCTCCGCCGCTGGCCGCGCGAGGCCGACGCCCCGATCGCGGGCGGGGTCCCCGAATTTAAGGCCGTGGACGGGATCTTGCCCGCCGGAAAGGCCCTCCCGGTCGCGAAGGTACGCCTTGCCATCGGCGGCTTCGACCAGACCCGGCCGGTCGGCCCGGGGGACAAGGAGGTCGCGTTCACTCTCCCGCTCCGCGCCGGAACCAGGACCACGATGCAGTCCTGGCTCCTGGACGTCTCGGGACGGGAGCTCGCCGGCGCCTACTTCGCCTACGTCACGTTTCAGCGTCGCTGATTCGTGACGCGTCACGTTTCAGCGACGCTGTTTCGTTACGCGCCTGCGAACCGCAGGGAGAGGGAGTTGATTCAGTAGCGGAAGCCGGTGGGCGGGGGGCCGTCGTCGAAGCGGTGACCCAGGTGGGAGCCGCAGCGGGTGCAGACCGCCTCGAGGTCGGACCTCACCTCGACCGAGCCCGGAAGGGCGTCCCAGAACGAGGGCCATCCGCAGGCGTCGTACTTCGTCTCGGAGTCGAAGAGGGGCCGGTCGCAGCCGGCGCAGTGGTAGCGGCCCTTCTCCCGGTGGTCGAGCAGATCGCCGCTGCCGGGGGGCTCCGTGCCCGCCTGCCGGCACACCCGGTACTGGGCGGGACTGAGCCTCCGGCGCCACTCCTCGTCGCTCAGCTCGAACGGGTACTTCGTCGCGCCGCCGGCCTTCATCGTCGTCGCGCCCGGTCCGCTACTCCTTCGCCTGAGCCTCGGACTCGGACTGCGCCTGCTGCTGGCGCGCCGGGGAAGGGAAGTGAATGACCTCGCGGGGCTGCTCCCCGGGAGGGAAGAGGCCCGTCGAGTCGTTCCCGAGCAGGCCCTCCTTCCGGAGGCGCTTCCGCTCGGCTTTCATCTCCCGATGCTGGCGCTTCTTGGCTTCCCTGATCCGCTTGCCCGGGGTATCTGCCATGAGTCGATCTCCTATGGTCGGGACCCCATTCTACACGAAAGCGCAGGGAATGGAAACACCGATTCCGGCCCCCGGAATCCTATCGGTCAATGTAGCAAGTAATATACAGGGGAGCGGGATTTCGAGTCGGAGGGGTCGTGATCCGGCCTCTGGCGCTCCTTTTGGCCTCTCTCCCGGCCGCGCTCCCCTCGGCCAGCGCCGGCGACGAGACGCTCCGCGAGGCCGCCCTCTCCTTCGAGGTCCACGTCCGGCCCATCCTCAAGACCCACTGCTTCCACTGCCACGGCGAGGAGGGCAAGCCCAAGGCCAGGCTCGACGTCCGCCTCCGCCGCCTCCTCGCCCACGGCGGGAAGTCCGGCCCCGCGATCGTCCCGGGCGACCGCGGGAAGAGCCCCCTTTGGAGGCGCCTGCACGAAGGCGAGATGCCCCCCGAGGAGGCCGCCAAGCGGCCCTCCAGCGCCGAGATCGACCTCATCGGCCGCTGGATCGACCAGGGCGCCCCCACCCTCCGCCCCGAGCCCGAGACCGCCCCCGACCCCGACGACCCCACCCCCGAGGAGCGCGCCTTCTGGGCCTTCCAGCCCGTCCGCCGCCCCGAGGTCCCCCCGGGCGGCGGGAACCCCGTCGACCGCTTCCTCGAGGCCGCGCTCCGCCCGAAGGGCCTGGCCTTCTCCCCCGAGGCCGACCGCCTCACGCTCCTCCGCCGCGCCTCCTTCGACCTGACCGGCCTCCCGCCCTCGCCCGAGGAGACCCGCGCCTTCCTCGCCGACGAGGCCCCCGACGCCTACGACCGCCTCCTCGACCGCCTCCTCGCCTCCCCCCACTACGGCGAGCGCTGGGGCCGCCACTGGCTCGACGTGGCCGGCTTCTCCGACAGCGAGGGCTACGACGAGAAGGACGTCGAGCGGAAATGGGCCTGGCGCTACCGTGACTACGTGATCCGCTCGTTCAACGCCGACAAGCCCTTCGACCGCTTCATCGCCGAGCAGCTCGCCGGCGACGAGCTCCTCCGCCCGCCCTACTCGAACCTCGACCCGGCGGGCGTCGAGCTCCTCGTGGCGACCGGCTTCCTCCGCATGGCCCCCGACGGCACCGGCACCTCGCCCGCCGAGCCCGTCGTCGCCCGCAACCAGGTCGTGGCCGACACGATCAAGGTCGTCAGCACCGGCCTCCTCGGCCTCACCGTGGGCTGCGCCCAGTGCCACAACCACCGCTACGACCCCATCCCCCAGGTCGACTACTACCGCCTCCGCGCCGTCTTCGAGCCCGCCTTCGACACGCGCGAATGGCGCACGCCCGAGCAGCGGAAGGTCTCGCTTTACACCGACCTCGACCGCAAGCGCGCCGCCGAGATCGAGGCCGAGGCCGCCGCCGTCGACGGCGAGCGCGAGGCGAAGCAGCAGGAGTACATCGACCGCACCGTCGAGAAGGAGCTCGCCAAGATCCCCGAGGAGATGCGCGAGGCCCTCCGCTGGGTCCAGCGCACGCCCCGCCAGGAGCGGACGGAGGTCCAGAAGGAGCTGCTCAAGGAGTATCCGAGCGTCAACGTTTCGCCCGGCTCGCTCTACCTCTACGACGCGAAGGCCGCCGACGACCTCAAGAAGATCGCCGCCCGCGCCGCCGAGATCCGCGCGAAGAAGCCGCCCGAGGAGTTCATCCACGCCCTCACGGAAGTTCCCGGAAAGGTCCCCCCGACCCTCCTCTTCCACCGGGGCGACCCCGCCCAGCCCAAAGACCCCGTCCCGCCCGGCGTCCTCCGCGTCCTGGGCGGCGAGATCGCGGCCGAGGACCTCTCGCTCCCGACCAGCGGCCGCCGCCTGGCGCTCGCCCGCTGGCTCACCGCCTCCGAGAACCCGCTCGCCGCCCGCGTCCTCGTCAACCGCATCTGGATGCACCACTTCGGCCGCGGGATCGTGGGCACGCCCGCCGACTTCGGGTTCCTGGGCGAGCGCCCCAGCCACCCGGAGCTCCTCGATTGGCTGGCCGACGACTTCCGCTCGAACGGCTGGCGCCTCAAGCGCTTCCACAAGATCGTCATGACATCGGCCGCCTACCGCCAGTCGTCCCGCCGCCACGCGGCCGGCGAGAAGGCCGACCCCGAGAACCGCCTCCTCTGGCGCATGAACGTCCGGCGTCTCGAGGCCGAGGCCATCCGCGACTCCATGCTCGCCGCCGCCGGGAACCTGAACCTGAAGATGTTCGGCGCCCCGGTCCCCGTCATGGCCGACGAGGTCGGCCAGTTCGTCGTCGGGAAGGAGAACCTGGACGGCGAGGGCAAGGTCGGCGCCAGGGTCCCTCTCCACGGCGAGGAATTCCGCCGGAGCGTCTACGTCCTCGCCCGCCGGAGCCGCCCGCTCTCCATGCTCGAGATGTTCGACGCCCCCGAGATGGAGCCCAACTGCGAGATCCGCTCCTGCTCGACCGTGGCCCCGCAGGCCCTCCTCCTCATGAACAACGGCTTCGTCCTCTCCCAGGCCGAGGAGTTCGCCCGCCGCGTCCGCCGCGAGGCGGGCGAAGAGGCCGCCGCCCAGGTCGACCGCGCGTGGCGCCTGGCCTACGCCCGCGCGCCCAAGCCAGAGGAGGCGAAGGACGCCGCGGACTTCCTGAACGCGGTCCGCGGTCTCCAGTCCCGAGTCCCGAGCCCGGCTCCCCCCGTTCCCCCCGGGGGGGCGGGGGGGTTGCGCGACTCTGGACCCGGGACGGTGGATTCCGGACTGACCCGGCTCTGCCAGGCGCTCCTCAGCTCGAACGAGTTCCTTTATGTCGACTAGACCGGTCCACAGTCCACAGTCCCGAGTCCCGAGTCAGGGATCCCCCCCACGGCTCCCCCCCGGGGGGGGAGGGGGGGAATCCGACTCGGGACTCGGGACTGTGGACTGTGGACTCCAGTGTTCGCGGCGTCATGCCCTGGCCACCGGCGCGATGGGCCTGGGCTCGCTCGCGCTCGCCTGGCTCCTCGACCGCGAGGGGCTCGCCCAGGACAAGCCCGACTTCGAGCGGCCGACCTTCGACCTCTCGCCCAAGGCCCCGCACGCGCGGCCCCGCGCGAAGGCGATGATCTCGATGTTCATGCAGGGCGGGCCCAGCCACCTCGACCTCTTCGACCCCAAGCCCGAGCTCGCGAAGTTCGACGGCACGGTCCACAAGGGCGACATCAAGTTCGACAACGCGGCCGAGGCGAGCTCGGTCCTCATGGCCAGCCCTTGGAAGTTCGAGCGGCGCGGCGACTGCGGGACCGAGATCTCCGAGCTCCTCCCCGCCACCGGCGCCGTCGCCGACGACATCGCCCTCATCCGGTCCATGCGGACCGGCGTCAACAACCACGGCCAGTCGATCCAGGCCCTGAACACCGGGAAGATCCAGGACGGCCGCCCCGCCCTCGGGAGCTGGCTCACCTACGGCCTGGGCTCCGAGGCCCAGAACCTGCCCTCCTTCGTCGTCCTCACCGACCCGGGCGGCGTCCCGGTCCTCGGCGTCAAGAACTGGCAGAACGGCTGGCTCCCCTCGCTCTTCCAGGGGACCGTCGTCCGCCCCCGCGAGCCGCGCATCCTCAACCTCGACCCGCCGCCCGAGCTCAAGGGCGCGCCCCAGGAGAAGTACCTCGACTACCTCCGGAGCCTGAACCGCCGGCACCTCTCCGAGCGGCCGGGCGAGAGCGACCTGGAGGCCCGGATCGAGGGCTACGAGCTCGCCGCTGCCATGCAGCTCGCCGCGAAGGAGGCCCTCGACGTCGAAAGCGAGAGCGAGGAGACGAAGCGCCTCTACGGCCTCGACGACCCCGCCAGCCGCGAGTTCGGCACCCGCTGCCTCATCGCCCGCCGCCTCGTCGAGCGCGGCGTCCGCTTCGTCCAGGTCTTCACCCGGAACCAGTTCTGGGACCACCACGGCAACATCCGCAAGGCCCTCCCCGCCGCCTGCCGCATGGTCGACCGCCCCGCCGCCGGCCTCGTGACCGACCTCAAGCGCCGCGGCCTGCTCGAGTCCACGGTCGTCCACTGGGGAGGCGAGATGGGCCGCCTGCCCGTCATCCAGAAGCCCGTCCGGGGCGGCGAGGTGGGCCGCGACCACAACACCTACGGCTTCAGCATGTGGCTGGCCGGCGGCGGCTTCAAGGGAGGCGTGGCCTACGGCCAGACCGACGAGCTTGGCCACCGGGCCGCGAAGGACCCCGTCTCCCACAGCGACTACCACGCGACGCTGCTCCATCTCTTCGGCCTGGACCCGGCGCGCCTGACCTTCAAGGTGAACGCCCTGCCGCAGTCCCTGGTCGACGGCCAGCCCGCCCGCGTGGTCCGAGAGATTCTCGCCTGAGTCCGTCCGCAAGGCGTAAGATAGGGGAAGAGTAACGAGGAGACGGCCATGAAGAGGAAGAGCACGAAGTGCCCGGATTGCGGCGATATCGTCTATGCGGAGCCCGTGGACCGCCGGAGCTTCCTCCGCGCGGCCGGCGCCGGCGCGGCGGCCCTGGCGATGGCCCGGGTCCCGGCCTGGGGCCAGGACGCCAAGCCCGATCGCTCCGCCGAGGAGATGATCAAGGAGCTCTTCGGGAACCTCTCCGACGAGCAGAAGAAGCAGGTCATCCACCCGTTCGACGACGCCCGGCGCGGCCAGATCTACAACCGCGCGCTGGACGTCACGATCGGCAAGGCCTTCACCAAGCCCCAGCAGGATCTCGTCCAGAAGATCGTCCGCGCCCTCGCCTCCGACGAGAACGGCTGGAACCAGATCACCCGCGGCGGGACCTGGGACGCCTCGAAGTCCTTCGACAACTGCGGCGCCGACCTCTTCGGCAGCTCGGACGGGAAGTACACCTTCGTCTTCTCCGGCCACCACCTGACGCTCCGTTGCGACGGGGACAGCGTGCCGGGCCCGGCCCTCGGCGGCCCGCTCTACTACGGGCACACGCCGAACGGCTACTCCTCCAACAACCTCTTCCAGTACCAGACCAAGAGCGCCCTCGCCGTCTTCGACGGGATGACCGAGGAGCAGCGCGGCAAGGCCGTCATCGTCGGCTCGCCCGGCGAAGGCCTGGGCTCGATCAAGTTCCGCGCCGCCGGCGAGGCCCGGCCGGGCATCGCGCTCGGCGAGTTCAACAAGGACCAGCTCGCCCTCGTCGAGAAGGTCATGCGCGACCTCCTCTCGCCCTACCGGAAGGCCGACGGGGACGAGGCCATGGAAGTGGTGAAGGCCAAGGGCGGCCTCGAGAAGCTCAACCTCGCCTTCTACAAGGAGAAGGACGCGACCGACCCGCGCCGCATGTGGAGCTTCTGGCGGATCGAGGGCGCGGGCTTCGTCTGGAACTTCCGCGTCCTCCCGCACGTCCACACGTTCGTCAACATCTCGGCCGCCGTCTAGGCGCGCGACCGGGCTGCGATGAGGCCGGCGGCGGGGATCCTCCTCGCGGGGATCCTCGCCGCCGGTTGCGCCTCGACCGGCGGGGCGGGGGAGGGGAGGCCCGACGTCCTCCTCCTCCTCTCCGACGACCAGCGCCCCGACACGATCGCCGCGCTGGGAAACCCGGCGATCCACACCCCGAACCTGGACGCGCTCGCCCGCTCCGGCACCTCTTTCGAGCGAGCCTTCGTCCCGAACCCGCTCTGCATCCCGAGCCGGGCCGAGCTCCTCACCGGCTCGAGCGGGTTCCGGAACGGCATCCTCCCGGGCTTCAGCGACCGTCTCGACTCCGCCCATCCCACCTGGCCCGCCGCGATGCGCGCCGCCGGGTACCGGACGGGCTACGCGGGGAAGTGGCACACCCAGGGGAAGCCCCGAGACCGCGGCTACGAGGAGAGCCCGGGTTTCTACATGGGGTCCCGCGGCCCGCACCCGCCCACCCGGGACCTCCTCGGCCGCGAGATCACGGGCTACCGCGGCTGGATGTTCCAGACCGAGGACGGCCGGACCTTCCCGGAGAAGGGCTCGGGCGTCAGCGAGGCCACCGACGTCCACATCGCCGACGCCGCGATCGGCTTCCTCCGCTCGGCCGACCCGCGCCCCTTCTTCCTGCAGGTCAACTTCACCTCCCCCCACGACCCCCTCATGCCGCCCGCCCGCCACCGCGCGCGCTACGACCCCGCGCGGATCGCGCTCCCCCCGGACTTCCTCCCCGAGCATCCCTTCGACCACGGGAACGCCGGCGGCCGCGACGAGAAACTCCTCCCCTCGCCCCGCTCGGAGCGGGACGTCCGCGAGGAGCTCGCGCTCTACTACGCGACGGTCTCCCACCTCGACGAGCAGGTCGGGCGGATCCTCGAGGCCCTCCGGGCCTCGGGCCGTGCGCAGCGGACGATCGTGATCTTCTCGAGCGATCACGGCCTGGCCGTCGGGAGCCACGGCCTCCGGGGCAAGCAGAACATGTACGAGCACACGGTGGGCGTTCCGCTCGTCGTCTCGGGCCCGGGCATCCCGCGGGGGGCGCGCCGCCGGGCCCAGGTCTACCTACGGGAGCTCTTCCCGACCGTCTGCGAGCTCGCCGGAGTCCCGGTCCCTCCCGGCGTCGAGGGCCGGAGCTTCGCGGGCGTCCTCCGCGGCGGCCCCGACCGCCACCACGAGGCGGTCTTCGGCTACTTCAACGACGCCCAGCGGATGATCCGGACGGACGGCTGGAAGCTGATCCGCTACCCCCGGATCGGCCGCGTCCAGCTCTTCCGCCTCTCGGACGACCCCTTCGAGCTCCGGGACCTCTCGGCCGACCCCGCCCACGCCGCGACGCGGGACGCGCTGGCCGCCCGCCTCGAGTCCTGGCAGCTCGAGGTCCGGGACCCGCTCCTTCGGCGCTGAGGGCCGCGGTTTCGCCCGCCGCCTCGATGGGGGCCGCCCGCGAGGGGAGGAAAGTCCGATCTGAACTCCTTGCCCCATGAGGGCTTCGGGCGCCCCCCCGGCCGCGGCGGGACGGGCTGCGCCGCTCATCTTGCGCATCCGTCCCCTTCCGGGTACTGTCGACGGCATGCGAGCGGTCCCTCCGCTGCTGGTCTTCCTCCTGGCTCTTCCATCTCTCGACGCCCCTGCCCAGGAGTGGACGCGCTTCCGCGGTCCCAACGGCGGCGGAATCGGCGCCGCGACCGGCATTCCGGTCGAATGGACCGCGCGCGACTACAACTGGCAGGTCGACCTGCCGCTCCAGGGCAGCAGCTCGCCCGTCCTCTGGGGCAGGCGGCTCTTCCTGACCGGCGATCGCGCGGACGACTCCCGCCGCGGCATCCTCTGCATCGACGCGGACAGCGGCCGGATCCTGTGGCGGCGCGAGTATCCCGTGGAGCGCCACTACCTGCACCGGGACAACGACTACGCCGCCGCGACGCCCTGCGTGGACGAGGACGGCGTCGTCTTCGTCTGGTCGACGCCGGAGCAGATCCTGATGACGGCGCTGAGCCTCGAGGGGGAGGAGCGCTGGAGCCGGGATCTCGGGCCCTTCAAGGGGCTGCACGGCACGGCGAGCTCCCCGATCATCGCCGACGGGCGGGTGATCCTGGCGAACGACCAGATGGATCCCAAGCACTTCGGCTTCTCGGATCCGGTGCCGGGGAAGAGCTTCCTGATCGCCCTCGACCGGAAGACCGGCGAGACGCGGTGGAAGCTGGACCGGAGGACCAAGCTGACCGGCTACGCGACGCCGTGCATCCGCCGCGCCGGGGAGCGGACGGAAGTCGTCTTCTCGGGAACCGCCCACGGCATCACGGCGGTCGACCTTCACAGCGGCCGCATCGCCTGGGAGATCGACCAGCTCTGGAACGACCGCACGGTCACCTCGCCGCAGCTCTTCGGCGACCTGGTGTTCGGCAGCTTCGGGAAGGGCCTGGCGGGTCAGCGCTTCGTCGCCGTCCGTCCCGAGAAGCCCGGAAGCGCGAAGGGCGAGCTCGTCTACGAGGTGACGGAAGCGGTGCCGCTGGTTCCCTGCTTCGTGGTCAAGGACGGGCTTCTCTACCTCTGGACCGACGGAGGCGTGGTCACCTGCCTCGACGCCGCGACCGGGACGCAACATTGGCGGGAGCGCGTCGGAGGCGAGTTCTACAGCTCGCCCCTCTGGATCCAGGGACGCCTGTACGGCATCAGCAAGCGCGGCCAGGTCGTGGTCCTGGCCGCCGGCCGGAAGTTCGAGGTGCTGGGCCGGACGGAGCTCGGAGAAAAGACGTTCGCCACGCCCGCCGTCGCCGACGGCGTCATCTACCTGCGGACGCAGTCGCGCTTGTACTCCCTGGGGAAGGCGCGGTAAGCGCGCGTTCCGCCTCCCGCAGGGTCGGGCTGCTTGAGCGAGGGGGAGAGGCGCCCGTGCGAGTTCAGCCCGGATCCCCGCGGGCGCGGACGGGAAGGGAGTTCTGCGCGCGCCCGATGCCGTTTGAATGGACTTGGGATGCAAGCCCGGCATGAATTGTCCGGGTCCGCAGGCCTGTCGTGGCTCAGGGGATGACCCGGCAAGCTACATCGACGATGTCTTGAAGGGGGTGTCGCTCCCCCGGTCCCTGGCGGTGGCGCCACAGCCCTCCTGCTGAGGCCCCGTCCGAGAGCCGGATGCGCTAAAGGCGCCCGTCCGGTTCGAGGATCACGGCTCTTTGATGAAGATGTTCCGGAACTGGACGCGGCCGTGCTCGTGCTGGAATCCGACCGGGCCCTTCTCGGGAACGGCCGGGAGGAGGGCGTTCGAGATCACCTCCTCGCCGTTCAGGAGGACGGTGACGCGGTCTCCCTTCATCGCGACCTGCATCGCGTTCCACTCGCCGGGGGGCTTGTCGGCTCGCTTCTTGGGGGTGACGCCGCGGCGGACCTCCAAGGGCAGCTTGGGGTTGCTCCGGATCTGCCAAAACTCCCCGCTCCCGCAAGGATAGCAGAAGAGGTTGGCCTGGAATCTCGTTGAGCCGCGCAGGTAGACGCCGCTATCGCCTGCCTCCAGCATCCGCTCGGTCTTCACCTTGCCATCGGGGCCCTTGACCTCATTCCCGTCGGCGTCGAAGACGGGGTAGTCCGTGGGCACCGGTTTGTCCGGGAAGCGCCATTCGAGGCGGAGGGTGAAGTCGGCGAACGTCTTCTCGGTCCAGAGGTGCTTCTCGCCCTTCGCCTCGCTCTTCCCGTCGTAGTCGATGACGCCGTCGACCACCTTCCAGTGGCCGTTATCCCCTTCCGGGGCCCTCCAGCCGGAGAGGTCCTTGCCGTTGAAGAGCGGGGTGAAGCCGGCCGGAGCTTCCTGCTTGTCCTGAGCGAGGGCCCGAGGGCCCGCGCCGAAGGGCAGGAGGACCAGCGCGATCAGTACTGTTTTCATCTCCTGTCAGGCTCCGAGGAAACGGAGGCTCGGCGTGCGCGGGGCATGGCTTGCAGAACGCACGGGTCGCCTCCATTCCGCCGGCGTCAGCTCCGGCCAGGAGAGTCTAACCTGGCCTGGACTCGAGTTCAATCAGGGAGTCGAGGCCAGGCACGCCCGCGGGGGGGACGGCGACCTTGAAGAGGGAAAACTCGTACCGGGCGCAGCCGCCGGCAAGGCGGCGGAGTCGAAGTGCGAATCTCCGGAAACCTCCGGGCCCGCCGGGCACTAACGTAGGCAGACGATGATCGGGATCGCCCTCCTCCTGTTCCAGCAGGCCGCGCCGCCCCCCCGGGCGGCCGAGGGGTTCACGATCGAGAGGGCCGCGGGCGACGAGGTCGCCTTCCCCATGTTCGGCGCCCTCGACGACCGAGGGCGTCTCTTCGTCACGGAATCCTCGGGCGGCGACCTCTACCTCGAGCTCCAGAATCTCGTCCGGAAGTGCAAGATCCGGCTCCTCGAGGACGCCGACGGCGACGGCCGCTACGAGAAGTCGCGGGTCTTCGCCGAGGGACTGGTCCCGTCGATGGGGCTCGTGTGGCGCGACGGGAAGCTCTACGTCGCCGACCCGCCCGACCTGGTCACGCTCGAGGACACGGACGGAGACGGCAAGGCCGACCGGCGGACGGTCGTCCTCACGGGATTCGGCCACAAGGACAACGGCAGCCTCCACGGGCTCGTCTTCGGGCCCGACGGATGGCTCTACATGACGATGGGTCTTCCGGACGGCTACCGGCTCAAGCGCCGGGACGGGACGTTCCTCGAGGGAAAGAGCGGCGCGCTCCTCCGGTGCCGCCCCGACGGGAGCGACCCGGAGACGCTCTCGCGCGGCTTCTGCAACCTGGTCGAGCTCGACTTCACGGAGGCCGGCGAGATGTTCGGCACCGTCAACTGGTTCCAGCTCCCGGCCGGGGGGCTGCGCGACGCGCTCGTGCACCTGGTGGACGGCGCGCTCTTCCCCTACGACAAGGACGTCGGGACGCCGCAGCCCGTGACGGGCGAGCCCATGCCGCCGGTCTCGCGCTTCCCGGCGGTCGCGCTGAGCGGCGTCGCCGTCTACCGGGGCGCGCAATTCCCCGCCGCCATGAAGGGCAACCTCTTCACCGCGCAGCACAACTCGCGGAAGGTCGGCCGCCACGTGCTGATCCCCGAGGGGTCGACGTACCGGTCGCACAACCTCGACTTCGTGACGGGCGACGACCCCGACTTCCATCCCTCCGACGTCCTCGAGGACGCCGACGGCAGCCTGATCGTGATCGACACGGGCGGCTGGTACATCCACCACTGTCCCTCGGGCCAGCTCTCCGGCCGACCCGCGCCCGGGGGCATCTACCGCGTGCGCGCCGCCGGCGCGAAGCCCGTCGATGACCCGCGGGGCTTCCGGATCGACTGGAAGGGCCCGCTCGACGGGTTCCTCGACGACCCCCGCCCGGTCGTGCGGGACCGGGCCTTCCGCGAAGCGGCCGCGCGCGGCGAGCTCCTCCCGCCCTCGAGCCCCGCCGCGCTCTGGGCGGCCTCGGCCGTCCCCGGAGACCGCGCGACGCAGGCGCTGCGGCAGGCGCTCGGCGGGGACCTCGCGGCCACGGCCGCGCGGGCCCTGGCCGCGCGGGACGACCGCGGCGCCGCCGAAGCGCTCGCGCGCCTCCTCGAGACCGGCCCACCGCCCGTCCGGCGCGCCGCCGCCGAGGCGCTCGCGCGGCTGGGCGGTCCCGAGCAGCTCCAGGCGGTCTGGAGGGCGCTCCAGGGGGACGCGGACCGCTTCCTCGAGCACGCCCTCGTGTTCGCGGCCCACCGGATCGCCGACGCGGAGGCGCTCCGGAAGGCGCTGGGGAGCGCCCATCCGCGCGTGCAGAAGGCCGCGATCATCCTCCTTTCGCAGCCTCCCCGCCCCGCCGGATCGCTGGCGCCGGAGGACGTGGTCTCCCGGATCGCCGTCGAGGACGCCGAGCTCCGCGGGGCGTCGCTCAAGCTCCTCCAGCAGCACCCGGGCTGGGCGCCGCACGCGGCGCGGCTCCTCCGCGGCTGGCTCGCGAAGGAGCGGTTGGGCGACGAGGAGCGGGAAGGCGTGCGGAGCACGGTCCTCGCCTTCCAGGCGGACGGCGCGGTCCAGGAGGCCGTGGCGGCCGCGATCGGGTCGGCGGCGGCCCCGACGCGGCTCCTCCTCCTCGACGCGCTCGCGCGGACGAGCCAGAAGCAGCTTCCCCGCGCGTGGGCCGACGCGCTCTCGCGGGCGGTGGGAGACCCGGATCCGGCCGTCCGCCTCCAGGCCGTGCGGACGGCGGGGGTCCTCCGCGTCCCCGGGCTCGACGACGAGATGGCGCGGCTCGCCGAGAGCCCGACCGAGACGGCGGAGCTCCGGCTCGACGCGCTCCGCGCGCTCGTCGCCCGCCGCCCGAAGCTCGCGCCCGGCGCGGTCGACTTCCTGGTCGGCCGGCTCGAGGCCTCGACCGGCCCGGTGGCGCGGCTCGCCGCGGCGGAGGTCCTCCGGCGCGCGCACCTGAGCGACCTCCAGCTCGTCCGCGCGCTCCAGGCCGTGCGCGAGGACACGCTCGTGGCGCCCGGCACGCTCGTCCCGGCGCTCCGGGAGTCGACCGGCCCCGAGGCCGGCTCGGCCCTCCTCGCCGAGCTCGAGGCCGCGCTCCGGAAGGGCTGGCGGCCGCGCGAGGAGGAGCTCGAGGCCGTCCTCGCCCGCCTCCCGGCCGAGGTCCCCTCGAAGCGCGTGCGGGACCTGCTCCGCGAGGCGCCCGGCGAGATCCGCGCGAAGCTCGCGGAGTACGAGCCGCTCCTCGAGGGCGGCGACGCCGCGCGCGGCCGCGTCGTCTTCTTCGGCGCGAACGCGGCCTGCTCGACCTGCCACCGGATGGGCGACCTGGGCGGCCACGTGGGACCGGACCTGACGAAGATCGGGACCGTCCGCTCGGGGCGCGACCTCCTCGAGTCGATCCTGGTCCCGAGCTCGACCTTCGCCCAGGGCTACGAGAGCTACAAGATCGCCACGGAGGACGGGAACGTCCTTTCGGGCCTCGTCGCCCGGCAGTCGGCCGACGCCGTCGTGCTGAAGGACGCGGCCGGGGCCGAGACCCAGGTCCGCCGCGACCAGATCCGCCGCATGGAGCGCGCGGCCGTCTCGATCATGCCCGAGGGCCTCGAGCGCAAGCTCGCCCGCGAGGAGTTCCGCGACCTGATCGCGTTCCTCCGCTCTCAAAGGTAGTTGTGGGCGGGCGCTCGTCGCCGATGGCGTGGACCGGAGCTCCGAGTGGGGGCAGGGGACTGGAAGGATGGTTCCTTGGCAGCGATCGGGTTCGAGGCAGTGCGCGATACTACCCTCGAGCGGCTTCGATCGCGACCTCGACGGGAATCCTGGCGCATAGCGTCCACACGGCTTCGCTGGCCAGTTTGGACTCAACGATGAAGCAGTATCGGCCGGCGCCGAGCAGGGGCAGGCCATTCATCTTGGCCAGGGTCCGATTTCGAAGGGCGCTGGTGAGATTCACATCCATTGTTCCGCCACCCTTGAGGCTTCCATCCGGCCTCTGCAGCTGTATCCGCATCGCTGCCGATTCGGGGACGGCCGGGTCCGTACGCACCCAAAGACTGACAAGCTCAAAGGTGCCCGGGAGCAGGAATTCCTGGCTCTGGGGCGCCCCCCGAATGGTCAATTGCTCTATGACTTCGAAGAGGCTTACGTTGTTGCTTTGGTTGTCGATCGAGGCCTTCGTACATAGGATCGACCACACGTGCTGAGGCATTACGCGCTCCAGGCGTAGAGCTGCGGCGTACTCGCCCCCTTGCCTGCACGGGTCAGTTTGGGAGTCAATGGTTGTGGCGAAGACGTCCATGCGACTTCTTTGGATTCCGGCCCGGGGTCCAGGGCATGGACCGTGCTGCCGATCGAGGGTACAGCACTGAGTTCCAGGGACCGGGAGAAGCGGGTCAGACCCGTGCGATTCACGGAGTCAGTGATCGCGATGTACGTTGCGCCTTCTCCGCCTTGGTGAACCTCCTTTGCGAGAGAAATGCTCTGATCCACGTCGGACCTGGTCAAGACGGGGCCTTCCAAGAGCGCCATAAGGGCGAGTTCTCTCGCCCACCAGGATCTGGGGCGTGCCCAGGACGGCCTCCGCAGCGATCCTCGCGATCTCAGGGTACTCTTCCATCAACGCCCATTGGTACGCTGCAAGGGCGGAATCGTAAACGGGAGGGGAAGCCCATCTTCCTCTGGTCCGAGGCGGGCAATCCCCTCGGCTGCACGTGAGGGAACGGCCTGATCAACCGTCGGTTGGTCTTCAGCGATCCCGAGATCGTCGAGTTGCTCTCCACGAAGTTCGTCCCGCTCGCGCTGGACGCCTGGTACCACCGCCGCCGCCAGGACTCCGAGGGGGAGTTCCTCCGGAAGGTGATCGGCCAGGAGCCCACGCGGACGGACATGAAGCAATCCACCCAGGGGAGGTACGCGTTCACCGCGGACGGCCGGCTGTTCGGGTTCGACAACCACGGGTCCGAGGGGCTGGTCCGCACGAAGCTGCTGCTCAAATCCGCGCTCGCCCGGTTCGAGCCCGCGCGGACCGAGATCGGCCAGGCCCGGCCGCCGGACCCGCTCTACGACCGCACGATGCCGCCGGGGGTCGCGGTCGTCGACATCACGATGAAGTTCCTGGGGGGCTACGCGCCGACCGAGGACCCGAATCTCAAGGCCTACCAGGGGATCCTGGGGCGAGAGCGGCTCTGGATCCGCAAGGACGAGACCGAGGCGCTCTCGCGGGGCGAGTGGCCCGAGAGCCTGAAGCGCCGGCTCGTGCTCGCCCACCTCTACGACAACACGCGCGGGCAGCACAATGCCTGGTGGAAGGAGGGGGAGATCCGGACGCTGGATCTCTCGTTCAAGGACGGGCGGCTCCGGGGTTCCGTCCATCTCAAGTCGGAAGGGAGCGAAGGGCGGGAATTCCGCGCCGACCTCCTGGGGTTCATCGAGGTCCGCGACGGCAGGCTCGCGCGCTTCGACCTGGTCGTGAAGGGCGGCTATACGGAAGGCCACGTGCGGGGGGACCTGCCGGACGTCGAGCCGGGGGCCCCGTTCGCGATGGCCTTTCGGACGGCCGATCCCAAGGACCCCGGCTACAAGGTGCCGCCGGCCTGCGCCCGCTTCTTCGAGGAGTATCTGAGGTAGGGCGGGGCGGGAACGGTCAGAGCTTGTTCGCCTGGGCGTGCGGGGCCTCGCCGCGGAGGACGCGGATCATGTTCTCGGCGGCCATCGTCGCCTGCCGCTCGACGCTCTCGTACGTGCCGGACGCGACGTGCGGAGTCAGCGCCACGTTGGCCGCGGAGAGCCGGGGATTGACCTTCTCGATCGGCTCGGGCTCGACCACGTCCGCGCCGCAGCCGCCGAGACAGCTCCCACGCGGTGTGAGCCCTTCCGGTCCGGAGAGGCCCGGGTTGGCGTTCGTCCTGGCCCCTCTCGACGTCCGCTGAGTGCGGTCTCAAGTGCGTATCGGAATTGCTCGCACAGTTTCCAGTTGCCAGTTCCCAGAAGTCGAACGCGCGCGCTCTGCTGGAAACTGGAAACTGGGAACCGGAAACTGTGCCGCAATGCAGAAAAGCTCTACGAACTTCTGAAATCCGGCACTAAGCTCCGTCATCTTGCCCGCTCAAGGGCCGGCGCCGCGAGTTCGGCGACCTCCTCGGCCCCCGCGGGCCCGTCGCTTCAATAGTCCCGGAACGGGCCCCGGGGCTCGGCCGCCTCCATGGCCGCGGTCCAGGCCGCAAAGCGGGCCCGGAGGCGGGCGAGCTCCCCGGGCCGCTCCGCCGAGAGGTCGCGCGATTCGCCGACGTCGGCCTCGAGGTCGAAGAGCGATTCGCCCTTCAGCGTCCCGATCCACTTCCAGTTCCCGACGCGCGCGGCGCGGTCGCCCCGGCGCTGCCAGAACATCTCCCCGCGCGGGGAGGGCCGCTCCCCGGCGAGGACGGGGGCCATGTCGAAGCCGTCCAGGACCACGCCCTCCGGGGGCCGGGCGCCCGCGGCGGCCAGGAGGGTGGGGAAGACCTCGAGGGCCGTCAGGAAATCGTGGCTCACCCGGCCGGCCGGGAGGCGGCCGGGCCAGCGGACCAGGCAGGGCACGCGGATCCCGCCCTCGGTCATATGCCCCTTGCCGCCCCGGAGGGGGGCGTTGTCGGAGCCGCCGCCGCCCCCGTTGTCGGAGAGGAAGACGACGACGGTCCGCTCCGTCTCGCCCAGCTCGTCGAGCAGCGCGAGGATGCGTCCGATCGAGTCGTCCATGCAGGCCATGGCGGCCAGGAACTCGCGGCGGCGGACGGCCCGGTTGTTCTTCGGGTCGGGCTCGGGGAAGCGGGCCAAGTGCTCCGGGGGGGCCTGGATCGCGGGGTCGGTCTTGTCGAGGTTCGAGGCGCCGTGGGGGGCGTTGTAGGGGAGGGCGCAGAACCAGGGCCGGCCCCGGTGGGCGCGGATGAAGCGGGCGGCCTCGCGCTCGAAGAGGAAGGTCGCGTAGGTCCCGCGGTCGGCCTCCGTGAGTTCGTTCCCGCGGGCCATGGAGGGAACGCCGTAGCGCTCGTGGGTGAAGTAGTCGATCCCGGAGTTGACGAAGCCGTAGAAGTCGTCGAAGCCGCGCTGGAGGGGGAGGAAGCGCCGCTGGGCCCCGAGGTCCCACTTTCCGAAAAGCCCGGACACGTAGCCCGCGGCCTTCAAGGCTCGAGGGAGGAGGACCTCGCGCTCGTCCATGCCCGCGATCCGCTCGAAGGTCACCCGGTATTCGTCGGGCGTGTAGCGATGCCCGTAGTCGGGCGCCTCGTTCCGGTACATGTCGTACGTCCCGTTCCGCTGCGGATAGCGGCCCGTGAACAGGCTCCCTCGCGAGGGCGTGCAGGCGGGCCAGGTGACGTAGAACGAGGTGAGTCGCACGCCCTCCCGCGCGAGGCGGTCGAGGGCGGGCGTCTTGAGGTCGGGGCTTCCGGCCGATCCCAGGTCGCGGTAGCCCTGGTCGTCGGAGACGATGAGGAGGAGGTTGGGCGGCCGCTCCCCGGAGGCCGCCCGGGGCGCGGCGCAGCCGAGAAGGGGGGCCAGAGCGAGGGCGAGGGAGACGCGCATGAGGTTGCTCCTTTGCCTACTGAACGCGCGCGGGGAATAGGTCCGGGTCGGGTAAGGTTACAAGGACGGAGGGCCCCATGAGAACCGCGATCGCGCTCGTCCCGATCCTCGCGCTGGCGGCCTGCTCGGACTCCGGGGGTGGCAGCGCCGCGTCGTCGGGCAAGGCGGTGGTGATCCCCGGCGACCGGACGCTCAAGGAAAGCGACTATAGGATCCCGGGCAAGGTCGTCGTGCTCGACTTCACGGCCGACTGGTGACCCGGCTGCAAGAGGCTCGATCCTCAGCTCGACCGGCTGGTCGGGCAGTTCTCGAACGTGGTGCTCGTCAAGGCCGACCTCACGGACCGCGACGGCGCGCTCGCCCGCCAGGCCGTGAACGAGTTCAAGGTCTCGGGCATCCCCGACGTCCGCGTGTTCGGCACCGACGGCGCGGAGCTCGGGCGCGCGGGCCCGGACATCGGGGCGATCGAGGCCCTCGTCCGGAGGCAGGCGAAGTAGGCTGGACGATGGAGGTCCCGCGGGCAGACTGAGCCGGCCGCCGATCAGCGCGCCTCCAGGCGGTAGGTCCCCTTCCCCATCTGCGACGCGTAGAAGAGGCCCCGGGCGGGGTCCCAGTCGACATTGGCGAACCAGCCGGGCTTGGGCATCCCGAACTTCTCGGGGAGCGGCGCCACCGCCTTCCAGGTCTCGCCCCCGTCCGCGCTCACGAAGATCCCCTTGGGCCCGGCGGCCGCCAGGCGCTTCTCGTCCTTCGGGTCGAAGAGCGGCCCGACGCTCGCCTCGACGGCCGTTCCCTGCCGGGCCCAAGTCGCGCCCCGGTCCCGGCTCGTCAGGAGGCCTTCCCGGCTCAGCCAGTAGCCGATCCCGCTCCGGACGCGGACCACGCGCCCCCAGGGCTCGAGGTCCGAGATCCGGGTCCAGGTCCGCCCGGCGTCGGTCGAGCGCTGGATGCCGCGGCCCTTCATCGTGTAGACCAGGGTGTCGGCGTCGAAGATGCCGAGGGCGCCGGTCTTCTCGAACTCGGGATCGGCGAAGAGTCGGTTCCAGGTCTTCCCCCCGTCCCCGCTCAGGAAGACCTCCCCGCCGGTCTCGTGCCGGGCCGCGAAGATGTTCCTCACGGGGCTGCCAGACCAGTCCACGGCCGCGTAGTCCCAGTTCCGTCCCAGGCCGGTGAGGGGATTCCAGGTCTTCCCCCCGTCGGCCGTCATGGCGCACTTGCCGTCCAGCATGAAGCAGGCCAGCCGCCCGCCCGCCGGGTCGAACTGGAGGGAATACGAGGTCTCGCAGCGCCCGCCGATCTCGCCGCCGTCGGCGCGGGCGAAGGTCTTCCCCTGGTCGGCCGACTTCCAGATGCCCTGGCCGGGCACGATCATGAAGACGTCGCCCGTGGCCGGATCCACGGCCACGCCCGCCGTCCCCTGGGGCCAGTCGATCTTCTTGTTCTCGTCCTTGAGCTGCCGGAGGACGGTCGCGGAGATCTCGGTCCACGCGGTCTCCTGTCCCCCGGCGCCCATCGTCGCCAGGGACGCGACGGCGAGCCAAAGGCGCGGGCGCAGGCTCATGCGGATCCTCCTCCTTCGGTCAGGGGGCGCGTCCGGGCGGCTCCGTCGACTCCTGTACGCGCGCCGATGCCGGGGAGGTCCATCTCCGGCGGAATCCCCGGAGGAGCGACGAATGCTCGTCTCCGGGCCGACCGTCCGGTACCATGGGGAGTCGATCCGTCTCGAGAGGAGGTCGTCCATGCGATGTGCCACCCCCCGGATTTCGCGCCGGCTCCTCGGCTGGGCGGCCGCGGCGGCGCTCCTGGGCCCCTGGGCGGAGTCGCCGCTCATCGCCGCCAACATCGTCCCGGGCGGCTTCGTCGACGAGAACTACACCACCGGCATCGCCGACGGGACGTCCATGGCCTTCGCCCCGGACGGCCGCATTTTCGTCTGCCAGAAGGGCGGCGCCGTGCGGGTCATCAGCGCGGCCGGAGCACTCCTGGGCACCTCGTTCCACGCGCTCACCGTCACCACGAGCGGGGAGCGGGGCCTCCTGGGCATCGCGTTCGATCCGGACTTCAGCGTCAATGCGTACGTGTACGTCTACTACTCGAACGGGGCGAACAACTACGTGAGCCGCCTGCGCTGCAGCGGGGGGAACCCCTCCGCCAACACTTCGGACGCCACGGAGTCCGTCCTCTTCACGGTCCCCATGGGCGACATCTACCACAACGGCGGAGCCCTCCACTTCGGGCCCGACGGGAAGCTCTACGTGGGCGTGGGAGAGGCCCACGTGGGGACCGACGCCCAGAACCTCACCACGCTCGGCGGGAAGATCCTCCGGATCAACCGGGACGGGACGATCCCGGCGGACAACCCGTTCTACGGCGTCGCCTCCGGGGACAACCGCGCGATCTACGCCCGGGGCCTGCGGAACCCCTTCACGTTCGCGATCCAGCCGGTCACGGGCAGGATGTTCGTCAACGACGTGGGCGCCGCGGAGTTCGAAGAGATCAACGACGTCGTGCCCGGCGGCAACTACGGCTGGAACGGCGGGTCGACGGACGGTCCGGGCGGGGCCCCCGGCTCCACCGATCCCATCTACTACTACCCCCACGCCGGAGGGCCGCCCGCCGGGACCTCCATCACGGGCGGCACCTTCTACAATCCCGCCGTCGTCCAGTTCCCGTCCTCCTACGTGGGGCGCTACTTCTTCGCGGACCACTACGGGAACTGGATCTACCTCCTGGACCCCTCCAACAACTCCGCCGTCGAGTTCGCCAACGCCGCGTCCAACCCCGTCGACCTGGACGTGGGCCCGGACGGCGCGCTCTACTACCTCGAGCGGGGAAGCGGGGGCCGGGTCCGGCGCGTCCGCTACACGGGGGTGCCGACCCAGAACATCGTGGTTTCGACCAACTCCCTCTCGGTCGCCGAGGGATCGATGGCGGCGTTCAACGTCAAGCTGGCCATCGCCCCCCCGGCCAACGTGGACGTCGCGCTCGCCGTCTCGGGCGACCCCTCGGTCGGCGTCCCGGCCGGCCCGCTCACGTTCACCACGGGAAACTGGAACACCTGGCAGCCCGTGACCGTCACGGCGGCCCAGGACGACGCGGATCTCGTGGACGGCGGCGCCCTGGTCACCGTCTCCTCGGCCGGGCTCGCCTCGCAGGGCGTGGTCGTGACGACGCTCGACAACGACCGTCCCGCGGGCTCTCCTACCGCGTCGATCAAGGCCCCCCTCCACGGACAGACCGTCTCCGGGATGGCGGACTTCTACGGATACGGGACGGACAACGTCGGGACCACCCGGGCCGACTTCTACGTGGACGGCCTCCTGGGGTCCTCCGACGTCGGCGGTTCCGGCCACTATCACCACGGGGGCGGACACGCCCAGTGGAACACCGCCGCGCTCGCCAACGGGCCGCACGTGCTCCGGATGACGGTGTCGGACGGCACGAACACCGCGAGCCACGAGATCACGGTCGACGTGCAGAACGTTTCCGGCGGCGGCGGGGGAGGGGGAGGGGGCGGCTGCGGGCTGGGGGGCTGGGAGGCGCTGGCGTTTCTGGCCGCGGCCGGGCTGGCCTCCGCGCTCCGCCGCCGTTCCTGACGGAGCCCGGGCGGCCGCCTAATCCCGCGGCGCCAGGATCGCCTTCCGCTCCGCCTCGGTGATCTCGGCCTTCCGCTTCAGGGTCCAGCCGCCCACCCAGCGCTTGAAGATCGCGAGGTTGGCCGCGCGCTCGGCCGGGGTCTCGCCCAGGTGCTCGTTCATGTTGCCGGGCTTCCCGTCCTTCGTGTTCGCGCCGTCGTCCAGGCGCCGCATGAGGGCGCCCGTGTCGTCCCCGTTCACCACGACCAGGAGGTTCTCGTAGGTGTCGTAGCGCGGCCCCAGGTCCTTCGCCTTGAAGCCCTCCTTGTCCTTGTCGAACTCCGCCATCGTGGGCGACTTGGGCCCGTGGCACTTCGCGCAGCGCTTCTCGACCAGGCCGCGGATCGTGTTCTGGTAGGACACCCGCTCCGGGGGTCCCGGAGGAGACCCGCACGCCGCCAGGGCGAGAGCCAGCACGCTCGAGACGACGACGCCCCATCCGATCTTCATGGCCGCCTCCCTAGCATTTCGCCGCCGGCGATTCTAGCAGGCGAAGGCCCGGATTCTCCTTTTTCCATCCTCTCGCCCGGCTCTCTTCGCGCGCCGGCGGCGGAAGAGGAGCGTCCCGAGGGCCTCCAGCCCGAGCGCCCCGCAGCTTCCACCCGACCCGCCGCCCCCGCCGGACGGGGCCCGGGCGGCCTCCTGCGCCTCCCAGAGCGTGCGGCCGAGCGCGTCGAGCTCCGACTCGTCCGGCTCCCCGTCGCCGTCGGTGTCGGCCTTCGCGGGATCCGTGAAGCTCGCCCACTCGAAGTCGTCCATCAGCCCGTCCCCGTCGGAGTCGCCCGGATGGTCCCAGACGTCCTCCGGGATCGCGGCCGCCGAGAGGGTGGAGGCCGACGGGACCGCCGGCTGGACGACCACCACGTAGTGCGACTGCGCGCCCGCGGCGCCCCCCGCCAGGTTTCCGCCCAGGGTGACCGGGCCGGCCGGGACGGACTTCCTGTACACCCGGAGCGGCGAGGCCGACCCGTCGGAGACGGCGAACGCGTCGGCGACGGCCGTCCAGCCGCCCTGGAGCCACGAGGGGATCGCCGTGCCCCGCTTGTCGTAGCCCACGTAGACCGTCGCCGACCCGCTGACGGTGAACGCGAGGTGGCTCGAGGCGGTCACGCGCTTGTCGTCGTTGGCCGTCCGGAGGAGGACGCCCCCGTCGAGCGCCGCGGAGAGGGAGGCGATCGTGTAGGACCGGTCGATGTAGTAGAGCGCCCCCGGACGGGCCGTCCCCAAGGAATAGGGCCGGCCCGTCGAGACCGAGTCGATCGTCACGGAGAAGGCGGGCGATCCCGGGTCCGATACGCGGTAGCGCCGCTTGACCTCCGCGGAGGCCCCCGCGGAATCGACGGCCCGGAGGATGAGGTCGTAGTCCGAGCCGACGACCCCGAGCTGGACCGCCTGCCCGCTCGGGTTGTTGATGGAGCCCGAGAGCGCCCGGCTGCCCGAGCCCCCCGTGGCCGCGAGCTTCGCCGCGGCGAAGCCGTCTCCGATCCGGTCGATGTGCCACGTGAGCGCTCCCCCGGAAAGCGTCCCGTCCTCGGGGTCGCTCGCGTCCCCCGCGAAGGAGAGGGTAGACCCGGCGGCGAAGGCCTGGCCGTCCGCGGCGGGCTGGGTAATGCGGGGCGAGGGCGCCTGGTTGGCCGGAGCGCCCGCGTTCGGGTCCACCGTGACCACGACCCGGGCGTACGACGTGAGCGGCGGGGCCCCGTTGTCCTTCACCTCGAGGACGATGTGGATCGTCTTCGGCGACGTCACGGAGGGGGCGGTGAAGGACGCGACCGCGGACGCGGAGTTGTTGAGGGTGAGCGGGCCCGCGTAGCTTCCGGGCTCCCTGTACCACCACCACGCGTAGCTCCGGGCGTTCCCGTCCGGGTCGGTCGAGCCGGAGGCGTCGAGCGTGACGGCCGCGCCGGGCGCGACCGTGCGGGAGAGGCCGCCCGCCACCGCCGCCGCGGGCGGATGGTTGGCCCCGTTCGCGGGCTTGACGCACCAGTCCATGCGGGCCTGGAAGTCGTTCTGGAACGCGGGCCGCCAGCGCCAGACCGTGGCGCGGCGGGAGGTCTCGGTCCCTACCGCGTCGAGGGCGTCGCTCGCGAAGTGCGGCCCCGAGCCCGAGAATCGGCCGCCCCAGCCGCCCCAGCCGGGCTGCGAGGGGGTGTGCAGGCCGCTCGGAAGGAAGTAGAACCACGAGGGCGTGTCCCCCTCCTTCACGCCGTCGGAGCCGGGCGCGCTGGCGGGATAGAGGGCGCCGAGCGCGCCGTGGCCGGTCCGGACGTTCGTCGAGACCCAGGCCGCGTTCCGGATCGAGGTGTCCCCGCCCAGGTACATGCCCCGGTAGGGCGACTGGTACTTGTCGGGCGCGTAGAGGTCGCGGATGTACCAGAGCTTCGGAAAATTCTGGAGGATCCAGGGCGCGGTGTTGTCCTGGTCGCCGATCGCATGGACCCGCAGCTTCGCGACGAAGGCGTCGAGCTGGGCGGCCGTCCGGTCGTTCCGCACCCGCCAGAGCGCCTGGGCTAGGTCGGTCGAACCGCCCCAGATCGACACGTTGAGCGGCCGCGAATCCGCCTGGTCGACCACGGAGACGATCCAGTTCGAGCCCTCGGTGTCGTGCGCGGAGCCCACGGCGGCCGTCCCGAAGTTGGGATTCCCGGACTTCACCTTCCCGAGAAGGAAGTCCTTGGTCGGGTAGCCCGGGCGGTGGAGGAGCAGGTTCGCGCGCACCTGCCCGTAGCCGTTCACGATGTCCCGGATGAGGTCGGGGCGGACGTCGGTCCCGTGCTGGAGGCGGCTCGTCGCGACCAGGCCCTCGACGTCGAACTCGTTCGAGGTGACCATGAGGCGGACCATCGACTGCTGGTCGTCGGGATCGCCGCCGATGTCGGTGAGGACGAGGAGACGCGGCTTGGGCGGCGCCTGGGCGGCCGGGCTCGCCTCGGCCGGGGCGAGGACGGCAAGGCACGCCAGGACGCAGGCGGACTCCAAGATCGGACGGTTCATGGGGTCTCCTCTCGATCAGTCTTTCTGGATCTTCTCGACGACGAGGTTGTCGAAACGGACCTTGAGGCCGCGGGGGGCGGCCCGCTTGCCGAGGGCCTCGAGGCCCACCTGGCAGGCCGCGGGGAGCGCGAGCCCGTGGGCGCGGTCGGCCACCACGCGGCCGTCCGCGCGGAAGACGAGGCGCTCCGCGTCGAGTTCCACGACCCAGCGCTCCCGGCCCGGCCGCTCGCGGGGCGCGGCGAGCGAGCCGACGGAGGCGTTCTCGACCAGCGCCTCGAGCCGCCCGGCGCGGCGCATCAGGTGGATCGCGCCCTTCTGCCGGTACGCCTCGTCGCCCGTCTCCGCGAGCGTCGAGGGCGGCCGGAAGAGGAGGACGGGTTCGAAGCGGTCGTCGTCGGCGTCCGCCTCCACGTCCACCGAGAGCCGCATCGGGAGCGGGAAGGCCGCGCGGGAGCGGAAGCCGCCGGGCGCGTGCCAGTCGCCCGAGTAGACGGCGTTGGGCCGGGGCGCGACCTCGATCTCGAGCTGGCCCGCGGAGACCTGGGCGGGGTATCCGCCCGCCACAGGCTCCCAGCGCGCCGCCGCGCCGCGGCCGTCGGAGAAGGTCTCCGAGAGGAGCGGGACGACTCTCGGCCGGGCGGCCAGCTCGCGGCTCGCCTCGGCCACGGCGAACTGGCCGGCCGCGACGACGACCGAGAAGGGCGAGCTCGGCCGCGAGATCCGGACGCGCCCCTCCTCCACGTCGAGCCGGGTGCGGGCCGCCTCCACTCGGAGAGTGAAGCGCGTGCCCAGGACCCGGACGGTCGCCTGGGGGGTGGAGACGACGAACGCGCGGCCGGCGGGCTGGGGGGTCACGTCCGCCTCGAGCTCTCCGAGCGCGAGCTCCAGGGTCCGGCCCGGGGCGCCTTCCGAGATCGACGAGAGGCGAGTCGAGCCGCCGAGGCGGACGCGGGTGCCGTCGGGGAAGAGGACGGCGGCGCGGTCCTCGGCGCCGGTCGTCTCGACGCCCGTCCCGGAGGCGAGGGCTTGGCCTTCGGCCGCGGGGCTCCGGGCGCCCTCCGCCAGGACGAAGGCCCGGCCGGCCGGGAGCTCGATTCGGGCGAGGGCGGCCGCGGTCGGAGGCGGGGCGGGCAGGGGCGCGGGCGCCGGGGGGGGAGGCTCGGGCGCGGGTCTCGGGGCGGGCGGAGGGGGCGGCGGCGTCTCGACGGGGCGGGGGGAGAGCGGGGGCGCGGGCTCCGGC
>Ga0187893_10001062_pt1 | contig 68335 bp, 70 predicted proteins | sample MA1701074metaG_FD_139574 | JGI IMG/M metagenome (GOLD analysis project Ga0187893, IMG submission 139574) | White microbial mat communities from a basaltic lava cave in the Kipuka Kanohina Cave System on the Island of Hawaii, USA - MA170107-4 metaG ...
AACAGCCGCCGCCGTATCAGCGGCCATCGGACAACTTCTTGACTCCTTTACGCCGCATGAATGCACAAACTACTTCAAAAATGCGGGATATGATCGAACTTAAAATCATAATGCTCTAAAGCTTTGATGTAGGCTCTTTGTCTTTTATAAGAGCCTGCTTTCCATGTGGCGTGTGCGGAAAAGTAATATATATGAGATAGTTCCTGAGTGGGATTGTATATGTAGTTATTCATGAGCTTGTTGAGATCGAGCCATTTATAGTGATTTTGACCCAAGTCTTTCAATGCATGATATAAATTGAAACCATCAATAAAAACTGAAACTCTTTCTTTTTTGGACATGCAAAATTGCTTTCAATATCTTAAAAAAATAATCCCCCAAACCTTGGTTTGGGGGAGGCGTTGGGATAAATCCCAACGAGATTCTTATGCTTATATTATACTTTGAAGAAGGCTTATCAACAAGAAAATTTTTCATAACTTTATTTTTGATGCTTTTTTTACTATATCTTCCGCTATCAACCCCGCCTCCTCATACTGCCTCTCTGGCGCGTCCTGATCCTGGAACCTGTCGGGGAGGTGCATGGTTTTGACGCGGCAATTTGTGAGCAGGTTTTCCTTGTTCATGTATTCGAGGACGTAGGAGCCGAAGCCGCCGATGGAGCCTTCTTCGATGGTGATGAGTTGCGCGTGGTTGGTGGCGAGTTGTTTGATTAATTCCTCGTCCAGCGGTTTGGCGAAGCGGGCGTCGGCGACGGTGACGGCGCGGCCTTTTTTCTCCAGAAGTTCAGCGGCTTTTAGACACTCTTGAAGACGGGCGCCGTAGCTTAAGATGGCGACGGGAGTTTTATCCCCCTCACCCCTTCCCTCTCCCCGTTGGGGAGAGGGGGAAGTGTAGACGATGCGGCCTTTGCCGATTTCAAGGATTTCACCCTGTTCGGGGAGGTCTACGCCTGTGCCTTCACCTCTTGGGTAGCGGAACGCGATGGGGCCGTCATTGTATGCGGCGGCGGTGGCGACCATGTGGACGAGTTCGGCTTCGTCGCTTGCCGCCATCAGCACCATGTTGGGGAGGCAGCCCAGATAAGCGATGTCGAATGATCCGGCATGCGTCTGGCCGTCGGCGCCGACAAGCCCCGCGCGGTCCATCGCGAATTTGACGGGCAGGTTCTGGATGCACACGTCATGCACGACCTGGTCGTAGGCGCGCTGCAAAAACGTCGAGTAGATCGCGCAGAAAGGTTTGTAGCCTTCGGATGCCAGGCCCGCGGCGAAGGTGACGGCGTGTTGCTCCGCTATGCCGACATCGAACATGCGCTCGGGAAATTCTTTTGCGAACAGGTCGAGGCCGGTGCCGGTGTCCATCGCGGCGGTGATGGCGATGATTTTATCGTCCTTGCGGGCCTCTTTTATCAGGCTCTGCGCGAAGACTTTGGTGTAGCTCGGCAGCACGGATTTGGGTTTTTTCTGGTCGCCGGTGATGACGTCGAATTTGACGACGCCGTGCATTTTATCGGCGGCGCGCTCGGCGGGGGCGTAGCCCTTGCCTTTTTTGGTGATGACGTGCAGCAGGATCGGGCCGCGTTCCGCGCCGCGGATATTGCGCAGGACGGGGAGCAGGTGCTCAAGATCGTGGCCGTCGATGGGGCCGATGTAATAAAAGCCCATTTCCTCGAACAGCGTGCCGCCGCCGCCGATGGAATCCGAGAAGGCGACGCGGGCGGTTTCTTCCGCTTTCGCGGCGGCTTTTTGCACCGGCGCGGGCATTTTCGCGACGATCTTTTTTACGGTTTCGCGCGCGTCCATCCAGCCTTTCGATGACACCATGCGCGTTAAATATTTGCTCATCGCGCCGACGGGCGGGGAGATCGACATTTCGTTGTCGTTCAGGATGACGATCAGGCGGCTGTCCATGCTGCCCGCGTTGTTCATCGCTTCATAGGCCATGCCCGCGCTCATCGCGCCGTCGCCGATGACGCATATTACCGCCCTGTCCTCTTTCTTGTCTCCCCCGCGAAAGCGGGGATCTTGGGGAATAGCCGGGTCCCCGCTTTCGCGGGGAAAGCAGTTAGAGAGATCGCGCGCGACAGCCATGCCGAGGCCGGCGGAAATGGAAGTTGAAGAATGCGCCGCGCCGAAGGGGTCATATTCGGACTCGCTGCGCTTTGTAAAGCCGGAGAGGCCGCCGCCCTGTCTTATAGTACGGATGCGGTCGCGGCGGCCGGTGAGGATTTTATGCGGGTAGCACTGGTGGCCGACGTCCCAGATCAGGCGGTCTTCGGGGGTGTTGAACACGGCGTGGATGGCGACGGTCAGCTCGACGACGCCGAGGCCCGCGCCGAGATGGCCGCCGGTCGTTGAAACGGCGTCGATGGTTTCGGCGCGAAGCTCATCGGCGAGCTGCTTTAATTCCCCGTCCGAAAAACCGCGCATGTCGGCGGGGACGTTGACGCGGGCGAGCAGGGGGCGGTTTTCGTTACCGGGGATGGGTAATTCCACGGCTTTGTCGATTTTTACGGTGTTTGTCATGACCCCAATGTTTTAACCACCAAGGCGCCGGGATACCAAGGAATAATTTTTTTTTTGCATTTTATTGACATAATTTATTTGACATATTTTATATAGAGGTGTATAACTTATATTAGCAAAAAGAAGGAGCAATTAATGTTTGGCAAATATGGCAGCGTTTTCAAGAGGGACATGGATGGGAACTCGGGTCTCGGGGAGATGTTCCGCGGCGCTGTGGAAGGCGCAAGAGAGTTTGTAAAAGATTATACGGGTGCCATGGACGAGTTTGCGGCCGACGGCGTAACAGGCAAATGCCTTACCGGTTTTATGGCGGTTTACAGTCCGCTGGTCGTTCCAGGGTTGGCGGTCCTGCATGCCGCCAGTGATGCAGGCTACGCCTTGCGGGTGCATCACAACAGGTTGCAGGATCAGGGGCTTCGCCCCTAAGCCCTCCGGCTCAGCACGTAATCGGCGAGTTCTTCCAGCGGGCGGGCGCGGCCGCTGAAGATTTTCAGGTGGCGCTTGGCTTGCCCCACGACCATTTCGGCGCGCATGCGGGCGGCGTCCTTGCCGAGGGCTTTCACGAAGGTGGATTTTCCGGCGGCGGCGTCCTGGTTCGCGGGCTTGCCGGTTATTTTCGGGTCTGATTCCACATCGAGCACGTCGTCGGTCACCTGGAAGGCGAGGCCGAGATCGTAGGCGAAGTTGCACAGCGCCTTGCGGTGCGGCTCATCGGAGCGGCCGAGGATCGCGCCCGCTTCGCAGGCGAAGGCCATGATCTTGCCGGTTTTCATGCGCTGCAATCTGCTGATCGTGCCGACGTCGAAGTCGGCTTTTTCGCCGAGCAGGTCGAGCATCTGGCCGCCGCACAGGCCGTGCGGGCCGGTTGCTTCGGCAAGCTTGCTCACAAGCTCGATGCGCACGCGCGGGTCTTCATGTGTTTTGGGATCGGCGAGGATTTCAAATGCCAATGCCAGAAGTGCGTCGCCCGCGAGGATGGCGGTCGCTTCGTCGAACGCGCGGTGCGTCGCGGGCTGGCCGCGGCGCAGGTCGGAATCGTCCATCGCCGGAAGGTCGTCGTGGATCAGCGAATAGCAGTGCACGAATTCGAGCGCGGCGGCGACGCGCTTGCTGCGTTTCGGGTCGACGTTGAACAGGTTCGCTGACTGGACGACGAGAAAGGGGCGCATGCGCTTGCCGCCGTTCAGCGTGCCGTAGCGCATCGCCTCGAACAGCCGGTCCTCGGGAAGGTTGGTTTCGGGCAGCAGCTTGCCGATCGTCTTGTTGACGGCCTCGACAACCTCGTCCATTTGCTTTTGCAGACTCTTTGGCGCTTCCCGTGGTGAGGGCATAGTTACTCCTGTTCCTCGAATGGCACGGTCTTTATGGAACCGTCCTTGCTGATGCTGATCTTTTCTATTTTGGACTGCGCCTCGCGCAGCTTTTTTTCGCAATGGGTCTTCAGCGCCATGCCGCGCTCATAGGCGGTGATGGAATCCTCAAGGGCGGTTTCGCCTTTTTCCAGATTGCGCACAATCGTTTCCAGCTCGCCAAGCGCTGTCTCGAACGTGAGCTGTTCAACAGGGGCCGGTTTGTTCATGGGGTCCACTTATAAATAAACGCGGGTGAGTGTATGCCAGATTGGACGGTTCCTCAAGTCATGAATGGGCTTTTCATTCATAAATCCTTAACCATGCCATGCAAAATATGGCTCTCTGCCGCCAGTTCTTTGCAAATAAGGAAAAGGCGGGCCCGGGGTAAACTATAGATAGTGGACAGTTATAAAAATAAAGGCTTGGGAGAAGAAAAATGAAATCACATCAGACACTTGGTCATGAATCCCTGAAAGGCGACTATCTCGCCTGGCGCGTGATGAACCAGAAGAAGCGCAAAACCGAGACCCAGCGCAACCGGGTGTACAACATGCGGCCCCGCCTGCGCAGCGACGCGCACCACTAATTAATCTTATTGAACAAAAAACCTGTCATCCCGGCGAAAGCCGGGATCTGGTTGTTTTTTGCCCAAACGGCTATCCGATCCCGGCTTTCGCCGGGATGACACTGTGGGGGAAAAATAATTTTTTAGCGGGTAGCGGTTGCCGGATGGCTGCCGCCGTACTATAATTATAATTATGAATATGTCGAAGTTTTTCCGTCATAGCTGGCTGATGGTTCTGGTTCTCGCGCTTTCGGGATGCATCGAGATCGAGGATGTCGGCGGATACTGGCGCAGGGGGAGTGTGGACCCGGCGCTGGAGGGTAAATGGCTGCTGACACCCGCGAGAAAAGGCAGTTCCCAGTCCGAGATATATGTCGTTTTCACAAAGGGCGACGGGCAATACGAAGTTACGACCATTGAGATCAGCGACCTGAAAATCAAGAAAAATGAAGGACCGATGAAGACATTCGCCTTCAGGGGCCATTCCTTCGGGCTTATCATGCCGCCGGAGAAGTCGCCCGCCGCTACGCTGTGGCCGTATACGGTCGAAGCCGACGGGATGCTGAGAGTTTATGACGTGCCGGAAGGGCTGGGGAAGATGGCGATCAGGACGCTCGATGACGCCTCGATGGTCAATCTCGTCAGGAATATCGAAGGCCCGCCCGCATGGACTCTCCTGCTTACGGGGATCAAAGTTCCGGACCCGGCGCAATAGTTCAAAGACCGGCCAGCGCCTTTATGTGCGCCGCTAAACTTGATTTCAAAGCTTGCAGATTATAGCCGCCCTCCAGGGCGGCTATTACTTTTCCGCCGCAGTGCTTGCCGGCGAGAGCGCACAGTTTTTCCGTGACCCAGAAATAATCGTCTTCAGTGAGTTCCAGTTCCGCCAAGGGGTCGTCGCGGTGGGCGTCGAAGCCGGCGGAGATCATAAGCAGTTCCGGTTTGAAAGCGTTGATGGCGGGGAAGACTTTCGCTTCGTAGACGGCGCGGAATTCTTTTGAGCCGGTGCCGGCGGCGAGGGGGATGTTCATGACATAGCCTTTTCCTCGCGGAGAGTCTCCCCCCCCGCCCCCCCCGCTCGCGGGGGGGAGTTCATCGTATTTCGGGTCGCCGGTGCCGGGCCAGAACGGGAACTGGTGCGAGGAGATGAAGAAAATCCCTTCGGCCTGCCGCGTCATGTAGTCGGTCGCGTTGCCGTGATGGACGTCGAAATCGACGATGGCGATGCGTTTGACGCCATGCTTTTCCTGCGCGTAGCGCGCGCCGATGAAAATATTGTTGAAGATGCAAAAGCCCATCGACTTGCCGGGCATGGCGTGATGACCGGGGGGACGGACGGCGCAGAAGGCGCGTTCGCACTTGCCGGTCATAACGTCCTCCGCCGCCTGGCAGAGAGCGCCCGCCGCATCGTACGCGGCAGCCAGCGAGCCGGGGGAGAGAATCGTGTCGTTGTCGGCGAGCGTGTATCCCGTTTCGGGAACCATTTCGGCGACCGCGCGTATGTAGTCCCTGTCGTGGGCGAGGGCGATCCAGTCTTCTTCGGCCGCCTGCGCCTCGATGACCGGCAGGGTGGAGAACGGTTTTTCGCCGAACAGCGAACGCACCGTTTCCAGCCGGGCAATCGACTCCGGGTGGCCGGAGCCGGTGTCGTGGGAGAGACCCGAGCGGTTCGAGTAAATATTTACCTTTGCGCGATCCTTCATAATTCCCTTAATATAAAGGCAGTTTTAAAAATGGAAACAGAGTTTATGGCGAACGGCCTGCATACCACCATCGAAACCTTGTCCTACAAGCTGCTGGAGCGGTGGGTGCCGAAATGGTACGAGGCATTTTCCGATAATGAGCGCGGCGGGTTCCATGAGCGGCTGGGGCACAGCTTCAGGCCGTTGCCTACGGGACAGCGCCGCCTTGTCACCCAGTGCCGCCAGCTTGCCCTTTACAGCCATGCGACCCTGCAGGGGCTGGGGCGGAGCCTGCCGGATTTAAAAGACCGCTTCACGTTCCTTATCGATGCTTACTACAACCCGAAAACCGGCGGGTGGCATTACAGCATCGACGATGAGGGCAAGGTGCTGGATGCGGCTTACGATCTTTATACGCTCGCGTTCGTGATCTTCGGCCTGTCGCATTATTTCCGCGCGAGCGGGGATGAGCAGGCGCGGGAGATGGCGGGCAAGACCCTGAAGTTTATCGACGCGAATTTCCGGCTGCCGGAGATGCCCGGACTGACCGAGGCGCTCGATGAGAAACTGAAGCCGCTGGAGCGGGTGCGGCGGCATGAGAGCCATATGCATCTGCTGGAGGCTTGCCTGTTCGCCGCCGAAATTTCCAACGACCCGGCTTACCGCAAGATGACCGACGAGCTGGTCGACCTGTTCATCAATTATCTTTACGACGCGCAGGGCAATATCCTGAGCGAGTATTTCACCCATGATCTGCGGCCCAGGGAGCAAAACGGCAATATCATCCTCGAGCCGGGCCATTACTGCGAATGGATATGGCTGCTCAAAAAGCATGCGAAGCAGTGCGGTGATCCCGCGCGGTATGATGCTATCTGCAAGAGCCTGCTGGAGTGGGCGGCGGCGAAGGGATGGGACGTGCAATATGGCGGGATTTACGATGAGCTTAATGCGCAGGGCGAGGCGATCACGGACACCAAGCGGCTGTGGCCGCTTGCGGAAGCGCTCAAGGCGAACGCGCTGATGCTCGATAGCGGCGTCGACAAGGTCGCGGTCAAGAACCGCATCCGCAAGATGGTGGAGGTTTTCCGCACATTTTATATGCAGGAGCGCGGGTTCTGGACCGAATGGCTCAAGCGCGACCTGACGCAGGAGACAGATTACATGCCGGGCACCACGCCCTATCATGTTTATTTCGGCATCATGGAAACGCGCGAAGTGATCCATGCGCGGGGCAAGACCCGCTCGCTGGTCGCGGGACCGCAGATGGCGCTCTACAGTTTCCGGCGCAGGATTTCCAACCGGATCAGGGATGTGCGGTTCGGGCTGAAGGCGCTGCGGTCTTAAATTCTTTAATCCGCCGTGATATCGATGGCTTCCTGCTGCGCCGGGGCCGGGTCTTCGGGGTTGTAGACGGCGCCGGGGGCGATTTCCTCTTCCATCGGAGAAACTTCATCCGCTTCGGCGGCGGGTTCGATTTCAGATATGGCGGCTGCTTCTTCCGGCGCTGCGGCGGGCGCGGAGGTTGAAACAACGGGAGCGGGCATGGATTCATTCATTCTTGCTTCAAGCGCCTGCGCTTCCGATGCCATCGGTTCAGTGGACGGCGGCGGTTCGGCGGCGGCGGCTTTTTCCGGCTCTTTTACTTCAACAGGGGCGGGTTTCGCCGCGATCTGCTCAGGCTTGCGCGGCGGCTTGGCCGCTACCCATGTTTTTTTAACCGGGGGTTTTGCCGCGGCGGTTTTTTTCGGGGCGGGTTCTTCTGTGATCGAGGGCGGCGGGTCGTCGGTTGCGATGTCGCCCAGAAGGTAATCCGGCATGCCCATGACGGAGCGGTTATAGGCAAGTTCGCCCTCGCTCAGCTGGAAGCCGATCAGCAGCGCATGGTCGGTGTCGAATTCGCCGGCGAGCGGAATGACCTGGCGCAGGCTTTCGTTGTGGGTCACCTCGTCCTCGCCCTTGTTATAGGCGACAGTCGCGGCAAAGACTTCCTTGGCGATGATGTTGCCGTTGGGCGTCGTGATGGCGATGAAGTAAGGATAGGCAAAGCGCGGCTGGTCGTTTTGGGTCACGCGCGCGGCGGGGCCAAGCTTGCCGTCGAAGGTCAGGTCGATTTCCACGGCGACGGTGTTGCCGGTGTGCTTGCAGCCGGTCTTGAGATCGGTCATGGCGATTTCAGAAATTTTCGTCGCCGGGCTCGGCCGGTCGGGGTTTTCAAACTGGTGCAGCGCCTTCAGTTCCTCTATGACGCTGACGGAAGGGCAATTTGCATCGCCGGCGAGCATGGCGGGCGATGCGCCCGGTTCTTCGGCGGGATAGGTTACTTCTATCGCAGCGGGTTTTTCGCCCTTTTCATCCAGCCGGGCGAGAGTGGGGCGCGCCATTCTTTCGCCGTCGATATAGGTGTCCTTGTCCGATTTGGGCGTTATGACCGGCATTTCCCAGTTCATGTCGCTGAAACGCTGTTGCATGTCGTTCATCGCGGTATCTACCGATTCGCAGCCGCCGAGCGGGGCGGTCAGACCGATGAAAACGACGGACAGAAAGAGCTTTTTGAACATGGGCGTAAAACCTCTGAATCGCGTATGGGAACTGTAAAAGAGTAAGTTAGCTTGACCGTTAAGGCAAGGGGCAACTATATAGTGGCTATGGAGAATGAAAGGGCTTTAAAGGTGCTGCTGGCCAGCCCGCGCGGGTTTTGCGCGGGGGTGGACCGCGCGATCCAGATTGTGGAGAAGGCGCTGGAGAAATACGGCGCGCCGGTCTATGTCCGGCACGAAATTGTGCATAACAAATTCGTGGTCGATTCCCTGCGGGACAAGGGCGCGGTGTTCGTCGAGGAACTGGACGAGATCCCGGATGACGGCCGGCCGGTGGTATTTTCCGCGCATGGGGTGCCCAAAGCGGTGCCGGAAGCCGCGCAGAAGCGGGAGATGTTCTTCATCGACGCGACCTGCCCGCTGGTCAGCAAGGTGCACCGCGAGGCGGAGCGGCATTTCAAAAACGGCAAGCAGATCGTGCTGATCGGGCATGCGGGGCATCCCGAGGTGATCGGCACGATGGGGCAATTGCCGGAAGGGGCGGTTGTGCTGGTGGAGACGGTGGAGGATGCGGGGAGGGTGACCGTGAAAGATCCTGCCACTCTTGCCTATTGCACCCAGACGACTCTTTCCGTCGATGATACGGCTGCGGTTGTTACGGCGCTGCAGGCCCGGTTTTCCTCCATCGAGGGGCCGCACAAGGAAGACATCTGCTACGCCACCACCAACCGGCAGGCGGCGGTCAAGGCGATCGCGGGAGAAGCGGACGCGCTGATCGTTATCGGCGCGCCCAATTCATCGAACTCGAACCGTCTTGTCGAAGTCGGCAGGGTCTATGGCTGCGAAAAGGCGATGCTGGTGCAGCGCGCGGGAGATATCGACTGGCGGTGGCTTGAGGGCGTGGATACGCTCGGCCTGACGGCGGGGGCGTCGGCGCCGGACGTGCTGGTGAACGAAGTGATCGATGCGCTTAAGGGGCGATTCACCGTCACGCTTCAGGAAGTTTCGATTACCGAGGAAAATGTGGTTTTCAAAATTCCAAGAGTTTTAGCGGCTTGACGCCCGGCGCGGTGTCTATAGTCTTCCCTGATGGCCGTCTATACCAATATCAGCGCGGAACAGGCGAAGGATTTTCTCGGGAAGTACGATCTCGGGAATTACGTTTCGCATGAGGGCATCGTCAAGGGCGTCAGCAATTCGAACTTTCACCTGTTCACCGACAGGGGGCGCTATATCCTGACATTGTTCGAGCGGCGGCGGATCAATTACACGGATCTGCCGTTCTTTTTTGTGTTTTCGGGGCATCTTGCGCGCAAGGGCATTAACTGTCCGCAGGCGCGGCAGGATAAATCCGGCACGACCATCAATGAGCTTGCGGGGCGGGCGGCGGTCATTATCGATTTTATCGAGGGCTGCGACGCCGCGAAGGACGACATCACGGTTTCGCATTGCGCGCAGGCTGGGGAACTGGTTGCGCAGATGCACAAGGCGTCCGCCGATTTTGCGCCGGAGCGCGTGAATGCGATGGGGATCGCGCACTGGCGCAAACTGGTTGAGAAAGCGCGGGGTTACGCCGACAAATTTGAATTCGGGCTTTACCGCTTTCTGGCCGCCGAACTTGCTTATCTTGAAAAGAACTGGCCGGAGGGCCTGGAGAGCGGGGCGATTCACGCGGATATTTTTCCGGACAATGTTTTCTTCAAGGACGGAGAACTTTGCGCTGTCATCGACTTTTATTTCTCCTGCACCGATTTTTATGCGTACGATCTTGCGCTTGCGCTGAATGCATGGTGTTTTGAGAAAGAAAAGGATTTTTCGCGGGAGAAGTTCGCGGCGATGACGCAGGCCTATCGTGAAACGCGGTTTTTGAGCCGTCCGGAGAAAACGGCGATGCAGGTGTTGTGCCGGGGGGCGGCGCTGCGTATTTTGCTTTCGCGGCTGGAGGAATATTTTGAACATGACGGGGATACATTGATGCAGCCGCACGATCCCGGCGCTTATTTAACCAGACTGAAGTTTCATCAGGAGAATGATGTCACAAACTATTTATAATGCTTTCCCCGCGAAAGCGGGGATCTTGTGCCGCACCAGATCCCCGCTTTCGCGGGGAAGACAGATTATTTTCGATGTCTGACAAAACCGTCTATCTTTTCACCGACGGCGCGTGCAGCGGCAATCCGGGGCCGGGAGGCTGGGGGGTGGTCATGCGCTGGAACGATCATGAAAAAGAGCTTTCGGGCGGCGAGGGGGCGACGACCAACAACCGCATGGAACTGACCGCGGTGATCCGGGGGCTGGAAGCGCTCAGGAAACCGTGCAGGGTCGAGGTGCATACCGACAGCCAGTATGTCCAGAAGGGGATCAGCGAATGGCTCGCCGGCTGGAAGGCGCGGGGCTGGAAGACGGCGGATAAAAAGCCGGTCAAGAATCAGGATCTTTGGCAGGAGCTCGACGAGCTTCAGGCAAAGCACGACATAAGCTTCCACTGGGTCAAGGGCCATGCGGGCCATCCCGAGAACGAGCGCGCGGACAGACTGGCGACGGCGGCGATTCGCCGTTAAAATACAACCACATTGGCGCTGGCCGCTGTGTTTGGCGTTGCTGCACTGGCTACATATCCGGCTTCCGGTTCCGGGAATCCCCTGCCAACCTGCCCCGCGGAGCAGAAGCATATCGACGGGGCGGCGGACGTTCAGCGCCTTTGCGCCGCGGCCAACGGCGCGGCGACGTTCGAGACATGGCGGCGCCAGGGCAAGCTGCACCGCGAAGACGGCCCGGCGTACATCAAGCGCGACGCTGCCACGGGCGCGGTGATTTACGAGGCATGGTGGCGCGAGGGCAAGCAGCACCGCCAGAACGGCCCAGCGGTCATTTCGCGCGATACCGCAAGGGGCACTGTGACATACCAATGGTGGCGCGATGACGAGCAGCACCGCGAGGACGGCCCGGCGTTCATCGAGCGCGACACAGCGACGGGCGTGGCGATCTTTGAGATATGGCGGCGCGATGGCAAGTTTCACCGCGAGGACGGCCCAGCGTACATCGAGCGCGATCCGGCGACGGGCGTGGCGATATTTGAGGCATGGCGGCGCGATGGCAAGCTTCACCGCGAGGACGGCCCGGCGTACATCGAGCGCGATCCGGCGACCGGCGCGGTGATCTACGAGGCATGGTGGCGCAACGACAAGCGGCACCGCGAGGACGGCCCGGCAGCGATTGAGCGCGATGCGGCTACGGGCGCGGCAATTTCCGAAGAATGGTGGCTGAATGGCATCTGGCAGGAACCGCCCCGGCGCGAGTCCGCGCCTGCCGTACTCCTGCCCTGAGCGCGCCGTTGCACAATGAGCAATTATGTAACAGAAACCGCCGCGGCCGCGCCGGCGGAACTGGGGCGGTCCGCGAAAATTAATCCCGGCTGTATTCCCCGCTTTCTGGGGAAAGCAATTTCAGGCTGACTTATCCCCAAAAAATACCCCCCTTTTCTTCCCATAAGCTTCGCTCTTAACGCCCCGTTAATCATTGGGGTGGATTGTGAAATCATAAACATGAGGGAACACGGAGGAACGACATGCATAACAGAATGCAGGACAATTTACAGATTTCCAATCCATCCAATCACAATGCTGCGTACAATCACAGTCCGGAACGGGTCGTCCTTCCCCTGCCGCCGCAGGCTGGCCATCGCCGCGACGAAGCGGTTACGGCCACGCGAGCCGGGGAGGATACCCGCTTCGAGATGGAAATTTACGCGCGGTTCATGCGCCACCTGCGCAACGTGCCGAACAGCCGGATGGAGATTAAAATACTTTCAGCGATCCAGTTCACCTCGGACATGATGAGCGTCGGCGACGCGCTGGTGGCAAAGACGCTCGCGGATCTCGGTCTGCGCGCGCCGCGCCGGGCGTTTCCGGTTTCGTTCCTCGATTTCGCCGACAAGGCGCTCGCGCGCACTGGATGGGATGCCGGTTCGCCGCCTGCCTGCGTCATGAAGATGCGCGACCACTGGGACAGGATCGGCGAGGACCGCTTCGCCCATGTGCGCGGCGGGCAGTATGCGGTTTACAATGAGAATGTTTATATTTCGGCTTAAATAATCTTCCCTCTCCCATGGGGAGAGGGCAGTGAAGCTTGGCTTTTCTTCTTGGAAAAGCCATAGCTGAGTGGGTGAGGGGGTATGGTGCTTAATAATCGGGCACCGTACCCCCTCACCCAGCTTCGGCTAGGCTCGCCTGAAGTGGGCTCGCCAAGCCTGCGCAGCCCTCTCCCCATGGGAGAGGGATTTTTTGTGATTACTCGTTCAAAAGCCGGTGCATCAGTGTGCCGAAGCCGCCGGTTTCTGAGGTGAGGAAAGAAGGAATATAGGAATTTCCTTTGCGCTGATGCGCTGTGACCATGACTTCGCGCCAGACCTGCGCGGGGAGCGAGCCGCCGGTGACGTTTTTCATCGGGCTGTTGTCGTCATTGCCGAGCCAGACGCCGACGACGTAGCGGTCGGTGAATCCCACGAACCATGCGTCGCGGAAGTCCTGAGAGGTGCCGGTCTTGCCGGAGGCTTCAAACGGCAAAAGCGCGTTGTAGCCGGTGCCGCCTTCGATGACCTTGACCATCATGCCGGCGAGTTCGTCCGTCGCGTGGCGGTCGGCGGCCCGCTCGCCGCGGCGGGAGTCGCTGTTGATGTAGAGCAGCGAGCCGCTGTCGTCGGCGATCTTTTCGATGGCGTAGGGTTGCACGGTTTCGCCGTCCCTTGCGATCGTGGCGTAAGCGGTGACGAGTTCAAGAAGGGGTACGCCGCTGCTGCCCAGCGCAAGGCTCATGTCGCGCTCCAGGTTTGACTTGATGCCGAGCCTGCGGGCAAGATTGATAATCTCGCCGATGCCGACATACTGCGCGAGCCGGAAGGTCGCCGTGTTCGATGAATGGGCGAGCGCCTGTTCCAGCGTAAGTTCGCCGCGGTATTCATTGCCGAAATTCGCCGGGCGGTATCTGCCGGTGGTGATGGGGGCGTCCTCGATAAGATCGTCGTCATCCCAGCCCGCTTCCAGCGCGGCGAGAAACACGAACGGCTTGAAGGCGGAGCCGGGCGGGCGTTTTGCCTGCGTTGCCCGGTTGAACTGGCTTTTGCCGTAGTCCGCGCCGCCGACCATCGCGCGGACGGCGCCGCCCGTATCCATGACGACGATGGCGCCCTGCGTGATGTTGCGGTCCTTGCCGTCGCGCAGCGCCCTTGCGAGGGACTCCTCGGCGGCATTCTGGATAACGGGATCAAGCGTCGTTTTCACTGTGAGATTGCGGTTGACCGCGCCGACCAGATCTTCCATGTCGCCGACGACCCAGTCGGTGAAATAGCGCTCGCCGCGCCCGGCTTCGCCCGCGACCGGTTTTTTCAGCATCGCCTGCGCGGCAAGGCTCTGGTTCTTTACTTCTTCTTCGGTGATATAACCGGCATCGGCCATCGCTGTTAAAACGGTGCGCGCGCGCTGGGAGGCGAGCGTCGGGTTGCTTTGCGGCGAATAGCGCGAGGGGGCTTTGAGCAGGCCCGCGAGCATCGCGGATTCATAGAGCGAAATATCGCGCGCCGATTTGTTGAAGTAAGTCTGCGCGGCGGCGTCGATGCCGTAGGTTCCCGCGCCGAGATAAACGCGGTTCAGATAAGCGGTAAGGATTTCATCCTTGGTAAGCTGTTTTTCCAGCCACAGCGCGAGCAGCGCTTCCTGCACTTTTCTTTTGAAGGTGCGGTCGGGGCTCAGGAACAGGTTTTTGGCAAGCTGCTGGGTAATGGTCGAGCCGCCCTGCACGACGCGGCCCGCCCGCAGGTTGCGGGCCATCGCGCGGGCGAGGCCCATCGGGTCGACGCCGAAATGCTGATAAAAGCGGCGGTCTTCCACCGCCATGACGGCGTAGACCGTATGGCTCGGCAGTTCCTCGACGCTGACGCTCATGCCCATCAGTTCGCCGTAGCGCGAAAGGGTGGAGCCGTCCTGCGCCTCGACGGTGATGGCGGAGTGACGTTCGAATTGCGGGGCTTCGATAATCTTCGGCAGCTCCATCGCGTACCAGCCCGCGAGCAGACCGACGCCGATAAACGCCCAGAGGCCGAGGACGAAGCACCACTTGGTTGCCCGTATCAGCAGGGGAGAGTCGTTGTTTTTGCGTTTTTTTCTTGCGGGCATGGCTTTCGTTTTTAAAGATCCGGAGTTATACGCCTTGTGGAGGGCTAAACCCTCGAGTGAGTGTTTTATAGAAAATAGGCGGTTTTCGCAAGAATTTAAGTGCAATCCAGCCAGTATCTCCGGCGGGCCGGAAACTCGCCGGTTTCGGGGAGTTCGTCGTCGAATTTCGCGCCGGTGGCTTCGGCGATGCGGATGGCGGCGGCGTTGTCCGGGTCGATGGTCAGCAACGCTTTTTCGATGCCGAGGTAATTGGCGATGGGCATGGCTTTCATCAGGATCTTTTTGCCGAAGCCCCGGCCGCGTTTTGACGGGCGGATCATGAAATGGATATGGCCGCCCCATTTTTCGAGGTGCCAGTTCAGGCGGTGGCGGATGTCGCAGGTGCCGAGATATTCGCCGTCCTTGACCAGCCAGGTCACGGTTTCCGGCACGGGCTCCACCCATTCCTGAAATGTCTGGTGCGGGCAGCCCTTTTCCGCGCGCAAGGCCTTGATAAAGTCATCAAAATTGGCTTTAAGATTTGGAATTTCATGGCAAAGGCGTACGCCTTCACGGTGGTATTCCTGCAAGGCTTCGAGAAAGCTTTCCTTATATTCCGCCGAGGGGCGGACGAGTTTTGACGCAGACATCGGGGACTCCTATAGCGTCCTCAAACTAATTCAGCCTTCAGGGCAAGTCTATCCTTGCTTTGGCCTTGCTTTGGTTTTTTTATACTGCTATACCCTTACCATAACTTAAAAGGGAGGTTCTCTTGGAAGAAAACGGGGAAAAAGGGCCGGGCGCGCTGTCGAGGCTTTTCAATATATTGAGTCCCGCAAACCAGCGGATGTTTATTGGGGGAGTGGCGACACTGGCACTGGGCTGTGTTGCGGCCGTAGCTGTAGCCAATACCGATGCCGGCATTCTTACCAGCCTTGCCAACGATCTGCTGGGCCATCTTCACTGGAAGAACGTGATGTTCCAGGTGATCTATGCGGGCGCCGCGAGCGCCGTGGGAGCCAGCGCCGTTGCGGCCTATGACAAGTTTAAAACGAACGCGGCGCCGGAGCCGAATATCTAAATCAGGAATACAGCCGCAAGGCCGAGGAAGGCGAAAAAGCCGACCACGTCGGTGACGGTCGTCAGGAAAACGGTCGAGGATATCGCCGGGTCGCTGCCGATGCGGTGCAGCAGGATGGGAATGCCCGCGCCAAAAAATCCCGCGCAGATCAGATTGACGATCATGGCGGCGCCGATGACGACGCCGAGCATGGGGTTCTGGAACCACAGCCCCGCGATAATTCCTGTTATGATGGCAAAGCCCGCGCCGTTCAGCGTTCCCACCATGGTTTCCTTCCCGATGATCCTTAGCGCGTTGCTTTCGGAAAGCTGGCGCGTCGCGAGCGCGCGCACGGCGATGGTCAGGGCCTGCGTTCCCGCGTTGCCGCCCATCGAGGCGACGATTGGCATCAGCACGGCGAGCGCGACGATTTCCTCGATGGTCGCCTCGAAAAAGGAAATGACGGCGGAGGCAAGGATGGCGGTGAGCAGGTTGACGAACAGCCAGCGGAAGCGCGAGCCGGTGGTGGAAAGGATGGCGCGGTAAAGATCGCCGTGCTCGACCCCGCCGAGTTTGAGGATATCTTCCGCGGCCTCTTCATCGATAACGTCGACGACGTCGTCGATGGTGATGACGCCGATGAGGCGGTCTTCCTCATCGACGACGGGGGCGGAGGTCAGGTCTTCGCGGCGGAAAAGCTGCGCCACCTGTTCCTGGTCCATCGTTGCCGGTATCGGGTTGGTTTCCTCCAGCGCAAGATCCTCTATCTTCACGGAGCGTTTGGAACAGACGAGGCGGCTGAGCGGGATCTGGCCGACGACGTGGTAAGTCGGGCTGATGACGAAAAGGTCGAAGAAGTCCTCCGGCAGTTCGTCTGCGGCGGCGCGCAGGTAATCGATGGTTTTGCCGACGGTCCAGAATTGCGGAATCGCGACGAAGGCTCTTTCCATCAGGCGGCCCGCGCTGTCTTCGGGGAAATTCAAACCTTCCTGCAGCGTGACCTTGAGCTTGGCGGAAAGATTGTGAATGATTTCCTGCTGAAAGGCGGGATCGAGGCTCTGGATGATGGTTAGCGCATCATCGCTTTCCAGCTCGGAAATGATGGCGGCGACCTGCGATGCCGTCAGCCTGCCGAGAGTTTCCTGACGCAGGCCTTCGTCCATTTCGGTGAACACTTCCGGATCGAAGGCGGGCGTGTGTTCTCTGATGAGGCGCTCGCGGTGCTCGTCTGTCACCTTGGCGAGGAGTTCGGCGGCGTCCGCCGCGCCCAGGTCGGCGATGGCGGTGACGACGGCGTCTTCGTAGCCGCTGTCGATGGCGTCCTCGATTTCGTGGATGTCTTCGTCAGTCAGGCCGTAATGGTCGTCGGTTTCATCGTCGGCCTCCGCGGCGGGGAGGGCTGTGTCGTCGTTGTCTTCGGGGTCTGCCATTGAACCCCTCTCTTACAAGCTAAGGACGCGCTGGTTTGTTCTGCCTTTGCTTTCGGCCGCGTCGATCTGCGCCGACACGCAGGCGAGCGCCGTCGCGTTGAGAATGCCGCGCGGCGTCACCGAGGGCGTCAGCACATAGGCGGGGCGGGCGACGCCGAGCAGGATCGGGCCGACCGCGATGCCGTTGCAGAGGACTTTTACCATGTTGAAAGAAATATTCGCCGAGTCGATGCCGGGCATGATGAACAGGTTGGCTTCGCCGGTCAGGGTCGAGTGCGGCATGATATCCTTGCGGATGGCTTCGGAGAGGGCGGAGTCGGCATGCATCTCGCCGTCGATTTCAAGGTGCGGCGCGCGCTGGCGCAAATCGGCGAGCGCGGCGCGCATCTTGAACGCGCTTTCGCTGTTATGGGTGCCGAAGTTGGAGTGGGAGAGCATGGCGATCCTGGGCTTGATGCCGAAGCGCTCGATCTCCTCGGCCGCCAGCACAGTCATCTCGCTGATCTGGGCGATGCTGGGGCTCGGGTTGACCTGCGTGTCGCAGAAGAAGAACGCGCCGCGCGGGACGATGAGGGCGGAGAGAGCCGCCGCTGTCTCGACGCCGGGACGCAGCCCGACGATGTCGACAATGTCCTTCATATGATTGCTGAAAAGACCGACGGTGCCGCAGATGACGGCGTCGGCGTCGCCCTTGTGGACCATCAGCGCGCCGATGATGGTCGTATTGGTGCGGAGAGCCGTACGGGCCATGGCGGGCGTGATGCCGCGCCGCTGCATGATCGCGTGATAGGTGCTCCAGTAATCGCGGTAGCGCGGATCGTCCTCGGGGTCGATGACTTCCAGTTCCTTATCGAGCGCGATGCGCAGACGAAGCTGCTTGATGCGCATATCGACGACGCGGCGGCGGCCGATGACGATGGGCTTCGCGACGCCTTCGTCGATAACGGTCTGGACGGCGCGCAGGACTTTTTCCTCCTCGCCTTCGCAATAGACAACCCTTTTCTGATCTTCGCGCGAGCGGTCGAGGATCGGGCGCATCACCATGCTGGTGCGGTAGGTGTAGCTTTGCAGTTGCAATTTATAGGCGTTCCAGTCCTCGATGGGCCGCGTGGCGACGCCGCTTTCGATGGCGGCTCTTGCGACGGCAAGCGGCAGTTCGTAAATCAGGCGCGGGTCGAAGGCTTTGGGGATCAGATATTCAGGGCCGAATTCAAGCTGCTCGTCGCGGTAGACGGCGGCGACTTCGGCGGAGGCTTCCCGGCGGGCCATTTCGGCGATCGCTTTGGAGCAGGCAAGTTTCATTTCCTCGTTGATCGCCGTCGCGCCGACATCGAGCGCGCCGCGGAAGATGAAGGGGAAACACAGCACGTTGTTGACCTGGTTGGGATAGTCGGAGCGGCCGGTGCAGATGATGGCGTCGGGTTTCGCTACGCGGGCAAGCTCGGGCATGATCTCGGGCGTCGGGTTGGCAAGCGCCATGATGAGGGGCGCCTTGCCCATTTTCTTGATCTCCTCCGGCGTGACGGCGTTGGGGCCGGAGAGGCCTAGGAAAACGTCCGCGCCCTTGAGCGCTTCACCGAGCGTGCGGTGCTTGGTGTCGGCGGCGTAGCCTTCCTTCGCGCTGTCCATGTTTTCGTTGCGGCCTTTATAGATGACGCCGTTGCGGTCGCAGACGACGATGTTCTTTTTGGGCAGGCCGAGGCTGACAAGGATGTTCAGGCAGGCGATGGCCGAAGCGCCCGCGCCGTTGCACACGAGTTTGATGTCCTTGATCTTGCGCCCCGAATAATGAATCCAGTTGGTCATGGCCGCGCCGACGATGATGGCGGTGCCGTGCTGGTCGTCGTGGAATACGGGGATGTTCATGCGCTCTTTCAGGCGGCGCTCGACCTCGAAACATTCGGGGGCCTTGATGTCTTCAAGGTTGATGCCGCCGAAAGAAGGTTCAAGGGCGGCGATGGCGTCGACTAGCTTGTCGACGTTCTTTTCGTCGATCTCGATATCGATCGCGTCGATATTCGCGAATTTTTTGAACAGAACCGCCTTGCCTTCCATGACCGGCTTGGAGGCGAGCGCGCCGATATCGCCAAGGCCCAGCACGGCGGTGCCGTTGGAAATGACGGCGACGATGTTGCCGCGGGAGGTATAGTCGAGCGCCTTGAGCGGGTCTTTTTCGATTTCCTCGCAGGCGGCGGCGACGCCGGGGGAGTAGGCAAGGGACAGGTCGCGCTGCGTTTCCATAGCCTTGGTCGCCCTGATCTCGATCTTGCCGGGTTTCGGCAGGCGGTGATATTCGAGGGCGGCTTCGCGGAGGCTGTCTTTCATGAAATATTCCCTTGGCTGATGGCGATGATAAACCAGCTAGCGGCTAACAAAAAGCCCTGATTTTTGTCCCTGAAGGTTGACAAAGAGGAAATAATATAGGAATATAGTCCCAATTATATACTTGACGTACTAAATCTCTGATGATAGAAGAAAACCCAATCGGAGATTTTTAATGACAGATCAATACACAACAGACAAGGCTATTCAGGTTACGGGCTTCTCCATTCACAAAGTGGAGGATAGCAAGCACGTATTGTTATCGTTTTACTCTGCGGATTCCCGCTTTGATTTTCTTCTCGATCCAGAAGCCTGCACTCCCGAAGGGCTGCTTCTGCAATCACTTTCCGAAGGATTGGCTTTTGCTCTTTCCCAAACACTGACAAAGAACTAGGTGCAACCATGGCCTATCTCCAAAATCCTATCTATAACGACGACAACGCAGCCCGCGAATACCTTGAGGGCCTGCGCTGGCCGGATGGCCCGATATGCCCGCATTGCGGCTCCGTGGACAATGCCGCAAAGCTGCAAGGCAAGAGCACAAGGCCCGGTGTTTACAAGTGCCGCGATTGCCGCAAGCCGTTTTCAGTGACCATAGGAACGCTGTTTGAGCGCTCGCATATTCCACTTTCAAAATGGCTTCTGGGCTTCCATCTGGTGTGCTCCAGCAAGAAGGGCATGTCCGCCCACCAGTTACATCGTATGCTCGGCGTTACCTACAAATCGGCTTGGTTCATGGCCCACCGCATCCGCGAGGCCATGATCGACGGCAACCCCGATCCCATGGGCGGGGACGGCAAATCTGTTCAGGCCGATGAAACCTATATCGGCAAGAAAGCCGAGAAGCCTTATGAAAGCGTGGATAGCAGGTATTAAAAAACAACACAGAGAATTACAACAGCCCGAAGAAGAACATCTGGACGAATTGCTGTGGATTCCCGATCGAACGGATGAAATCGCAAAATATCGCAACGCCTTTGTTCATACGATAATCAGCGCCACCGATGAGAAGATCATGTTTGACTGGTGTTCGGGCAAGACCAGCTATATTCAGTATCTAAAGGAAATAGACGAAAAGGAATTATTCATCCCCGTGTGGCGGGACGTTTACAACCTCTGGAAACATGCCTTGGCGATTCTTCGGGTTGTATACTACCTATCGAATTCTGAAGCATTGCCTGAAAGACCTCAGTTACCAGGTTCTCCTTCGTGTATTCCACACAGGAAGAAAAATACTCAGAATCGAAATTCATCAGAGCTTCCTTCCCGGCGGAAATCATCTCCTCCGTAATCTCAACGCTTCCCTGTCCGGTATTTGCTATCGAATCTTTCATGGTACGTCAACTATATAATTGGGAATATAGTCATACATACGCTGGGAGTCCGTCCCGGCGTTTTTTTTCCGGAGAACCTCATGAAAATTGAAATTATCAAATCCTTTGTCAGTGTTCGGTTTCGATATGGTAATTTATAAGAAATTGATTATTTTGCCACCTATGGTTAAGAATAGCGGTTCACTGCTTAGCGGCTTAAATCTTTCCGCCGCTAGTTGTATGCATCCGTCATTGTAACCACATCTTCCAGCGATCAGAGTGTTTCAGGTCGCTAACCCGATCTTTTTTACACAACTATCCGAGAAAGATTGGTATTCAGGACGTGGGTTTTTACGCTGAAAGGTTGATGCAATGACGCAGATGAATTTGCTGGCGGATAACGATGCTGAAGCCGCTATTGATATTCCGGGGCTGTGTTATATTCCGGATTACATCTCTCTCACAGAGGAAAAATTATTGCTGGGCTGGATCGACGAACAAGGCTGGTTTGCCGATCTGAAACGGCGCGTACAGCATTACGGTTACAGATATGATTATAAGGCGCGGGCCGTCAGCGCGGAATCGTATCTTGGCCCGTTGCCGGAAGCATTCCTGTCCTTATGCAGAAGGCTGTGGACAGAGGAAATTTTTGACACTATTCCCGATCAGGTGATTGTGAATGAGTATCTGCCCGGTCAGGGGATTTCCGCGCACATAGATTGTGTGCCATGCTTTGCCGATACAATTGCTTCCCTTAGCCTGGGGTCAGGCTGTGTCATGGAATTTACGGATGTAAAAACAAGCGAAAAAAAACCGTTATGGCTGGAAGAGCGCAGTCTTGCCGTGTTGTCAGGCAGAGCGCGCTATGAATGGCAGCATGCCATACCGGGCCGGAAATCGGATATTCATGGTAGTATTAAAAAAGAACGTCAACGGCGGGTTTCCCTTACTTTCCGGAAGGTGATGCTTGATTCCTGAAACGGGTTGCGGTGCCGCTTAATGATTATCAGGCTTATCACTTTTAGCCGCATATAAATTCAGTTTTCAAAGCTTATATTTTATTGCAAGGAAGGCATTTTTAGGGCATAAAACGGACTTCCAACCTTACGCGGTCATGGCGGAATTGGTAGACGCACTACCTTGAGGTGGTAGCGGGGAAACCCGTGGAGGTTCGAGTCCTCTTGACCGCACCACATCTTTGCCCCTCCGGGGCTTCGGGTGGCGGATCATATTTCCAGAGTATCATCCGAACTTTTTATTGCGGCAGGCTGTTTGAGAAGGCCGCCCGGGCAGCGGTTTGACCGGCTGTGGGCAAAGCTGGTAATGTCCTGATGTTACTAAAAAACCTGTTTGAGAACGGTCATGGCTTACAGCTTTCTGGAAACTATGGAATTGCTGAGTTACATCGCCACGGTGGTCGGTATCCCGCTGGCGCTGGTGACGTTCATGTACCAGGAACACAAGGAGCGCGAGGCCGAGCAGGGCGAGATTTACGACGACCTGATGGCGCATTACGTTGAGATTCAGGAGAAGCTTTTCAATTACCCGGAGCTCGATCAGCACGACAAGCCGCTGGAGAACATTGAAAATCGCCGCCGTCAGAAGATGGTTTATGAAATGCTGGTCAGTCTTTTCGAGCGGTCTTTCATCATGCTCTACGGCGAGAGCAATCCCGAGTACAAGCGGATGTGGAACTCGTGGAACGATTACATAGTGGAGTGGAGCAGGCACCACAATTTCCGAGAGGCGCTGCCCTACCTGATGCGCGGTGAAGATCCCGCGTTTGTTAACTATATGAGCAAGGTCACAGGCCTGAAGCTGGAGCCGTGAGATGGAATGGCTGATCTCTTCAGGGCAAGTTTCCTATCCGGACGCAGTTGCGTTCATGGAGGCGCGGGTTGCGGATATCCGTGACGGCAATGAAGACGAACTGGTCTGGCTGCTGGAGCATCCGCCGCTTTATACGGCGGGGACGAGCGCGAAGACGGGCGATCTGCTGGAGGCGCGGTTCCCGGTTTATAAAACGGGCAGGGGCGGGGAGTATACCTATCACGGGCCGGGGCAGCGGGTTGTCTATGTGATGCTCGATCTTAAAAAGCGGCAGAGCGCGCCGGACATTAAAAAATACGTCTGGCAGCTTGAAGAGTGGACGATCCGCAGCCTTGCGGCGCTGGGGGTTCAGGGGGAGAGGCGGGACGGACGGGTCGGCATCTGGGTGGGGGAGAAGGAAGCAAAGATCGCCGCCATCGGGGTGAGAGTGCGGCGCTGGGTCAGTTATCACGGCATCGCAATCAATGTTAACCCGGATCTCACGCATTTTTCCGGCATCGTGCCTTGCGGCATACGGGATTACGGGGTGACGTCGCTCACGGAAGTTTCAGGCGGAAAAGCGGCGATGGATCAGGTCGACGGAGCGCTTAAAGCCTGCTGGGCCGGGGTGTTTGAAGACGAAGGTTTCAGCGCGGCGGCGTGAGTTAGCGCGAACTGTTCCAGTTCCTTGGCAAAGAGGGTTATTATCCCCCTGATGCGAAGGTTTTTTTCCTCATTGATGGCGAGGGTTTCTGTGTCCATATACAGGTCGCGGGAGAACTCGATCTGGATGCTGTGGCGGCCTTCGCCCGGCGCATGAGTGGTTTTGACCAGCGCGCCGCCGCTATAGTAGATGTTCCGGGCGGTCCGTAATCCGTGCCTTTCAAAAAAACCGACGGCGAAATCTTCAAGGTTCTTGTCACAAGACATGCCTTTGAGTGTGCCGATAATAACATCGATGGCGGGGTCGATGCGCCGCATGGAATGCATGTCGATATGGACGCAGAAACCATGCGCGTCATGCGCGGTTTTCAACAGGGATTTGAGTTCAGTATAAAACGGCCTGTGGTATAGCGCGATCCGCTTTTCGATTTCCGCGGCGCTCGGGCGGGAGTGAAAATTGAATATGCGGGTGAGCACTCCTTTGGTGACAGCGCGCGGGAAAAGTCCCTGGCCGTTATCGACCTTAGGCGTTATACGGGCAGGATGAGGCCAGTGACCGCTTATATCCTTTGGATCCAGTTCATCCTCAAAACGGTTCAGGTCTATGCAGGCGCGGTGGATGAGGGCTTCGAGCACCGGCATGCCCCGCGCGGGGATATCCGCCAGCAATGTTTCCATGTGGCGGTCCTGAAGCACGTCAAGGATTTCAGGCGGCGCGTCGAATTTGAAATGGTCCGGCAATACCCGGCCGCTGTGCGGGTTGCTGAAGACGACCGGGGAGGGGGCGGAGGTCTGCGGGGCGTGGGTGATGAAAGACGTTTTCATGCGGTTATGTATAAAATATTATGTGGCTTTTTTGCAACCTTTTTGCCTGTCTTCCCCGCGAAAGCGGGGATCCCGTTGTATTTACCAGATCCCCGCTTTCGCGGGGAAGACAGGTAGGGGGCTGGGGAAGGCAGGTAGGGGATCAATCCGCGGCCATCGAGGCAAGGCTGGAGGAAATGCAGGCGGCGCAGTACTGGACGAGCTTTTCAATGTCGGCTTTCAGTATATTGAAATTGCGGGATTTTCTGTTGGCGTCTTCATCCCAGTACAGCGCTTTGTTGATTTCGATCTGAATGCTGTGGCGGCCGGTGGCGGGGTCGGCGTAGCGGCGGATCAGTTCGACGCCGCGGTAGGGGTTGTTGATCGCGACGCGGTAGCCGAGGCCTTTCAAAAAGTCGCGCAGCGCGTGGGTGAAGGTCAGGTCGCAGCTTGTGCCGTCGCGGTCGCCGAGGACGAAATCGGGCATGCCGGAAGGGACGGCGCGCGCTAGCACTCTTGTAAAACCGCCGTTGTGCGGCATGGAATGGCAGTTGATATGCCAGACCTGGCCGAAGCTGTAATGCATTTCCGCCATCAGGATTTCAAGTTGCCGATGGTAAGGTTTGTAATAATTTTCAATGCGATGCAGGACTTCGTTTACATCCAGCTTGCGGTCGTAAACGGTGATGCCGGGTTTGAGCACGCGGCGGATCAGGCCGATTCCGGCGTGGGAGCGGGAGCTGGGGTTGATCGCCCCCGGCCAGACGTCGGCCAGAAGGTCGGGGTCGATGTCGTCCCCGGCCCGGTTGACGTCGATATAGGTGCGGGGGAACAGTGCGCAGAGCAGCGTTCCGCCATGCGCGGGGACGGATTCAAACAGCTCGTCCACATAGTTGTCCTCAGCCTTTTGCAGCAGGTCGAACGGGCAGGAAAAGCCGAAATCGGCCGGGTAGTCGCGCCCGCTGTGGGGGGAGTCGAAGATTAACGGCAAGGGGTTTTCCGGGCGGGACAGGCTTGCAATTTCAGGCGCGATCATTAAAACCCTGTTTCCTTTTGTATTGACATAGTGTTTATATTTCTTGCCGGTAACCGCTGATCGAAAGCGTATTTTTACAGGGTTTACCCGAATATGCCAGACGTTTGTGAAGGGATAACAAGCTGGATATGAAGCAGTTTTTGTTTCCATTCAAATGCCTGATGTTCTAGGTATTATATTCGTAAAACCCCTCTCCCCGTGGGAGAGGGTTGCGCAGGCTTGGCGCTTCTTCAGCGCCTAGCCGCAGCTGGGTGAGGGGTTACGGTGTTCGATAATTATATGCACCGTAACCCCTCACCCACTCAGCTATGGCTTTTCCAAGAGGAAAAGCCAAGCTTCGTTGCCCTCTCCCGCCGGGAGAGGGATATTTTAGGCAGGAACAAAACCATGCACGACATTAAAGCCATCAGGGACAACCCGGAGCGATTTGACAAGAACTGGGCGCGGCGGGGAATTGCGGCCCAGTCGCCCGCCATCCTGCGCATGGACGAGGAGCGCCGCGCGGCGCAGACGGAATTGCAGCAGCTTCAGCAGCAGCGCAATGAAAAATCCAAGGAGATCGGCCAGATCAAGGCGCAGAAGGGCGACGCCGCGGCGCTGATGGCGGAAGTCGCGGCGCTGAAGGATCGCATGACCGCGCTGGAGGAACGCGAGCGCGTCCTCGCGCAGGAGCTGGAGACGTATGTCGCGGGGCTGCCGAACCAGCTTGCCGACGACGTGCCGGAAGGCGCCGACGAAAAAGGCAATGCCGAGCAGCGCAGAATGGGCGAGCCCAAGCGCAGCAACGAAAAGCCCAAAGAGCATTTCGAGATCGGCGAAGCGCTCGGGATGATGGATTTCGAGACGGCGGCGAAGTTGTCGGGTTCGCGTTTCACAATGTTAACACACGGCCTTGCGCGGCTGGAACGGGCCTTGGCGCAGTTCTTTCTCGATACGCATACGGAGGAGTTTGGATATATCGAGGTGTCGCCGCCGCTGCTGGTGAAGGATCACGTTTTGTATGGGACAGGGCAACTGCCGAAATTCGGCGAGGATCTGTTCCGCACGACGCGCGGGGACTGGCTGGTACCCACCGCCGAAGTTCCCCTGACCAATATCGTCGCCGACATGATTGTCGATGAGGAAGTTCTGCCGCGGCGCTATACCGCGTTCACGCCGTGTTTCCGTTCCGAGGCGGGGGCGGCGGGGAAGGATACGCGGGGGATGCTGCGGCAGCACCAGTTTTACAAGGTCGAGCTGGTCAGCATCACGCTGCCCGAGAAAAGCATTGAAGAGCATGAGCGCATGACGGAGTGCGCGGAAAGCGTGCTCGAAAAACTGGAACTGCCGTTCCGCACGATGATGCTGTGCGCGGGCGATACCGGCTTTGGCGCGCGCAAGACCTATGACATCGAAGTGTGGCTGCCGGGGCAGCAGGCCTACCGCGAGATTTCAAGCTGCTCGAACTGCGGCGATTTCCAGGCGCGGCGCATGAAGGCGCGCTTCAGGCGCAAGGGCGAGAAGAACACCGAGTTCGTGCATACGCTGAACGGCTCGGGCGTGGCGATAGGCCGGGCGCTGATCGCGGTGATGGAGAATTATTACGACCCCACCGACGGCGGGGTGTTCGTTCCGGACGCGCTCAAGCCCTATATGCGCGGGGTGGAGAAGATCGTGCCGGTCAAATCCAATGATGATATTTTATTGAAGGCGAGCGGATAAATAATATGCTTAATAAGCTGGCATTTCTGAAACCGGCTACGGGATTAACCGAGACATTGCGACGATTCCCCTTATCGGTTTTATGCAGCATTGTTCTGTTTTTCCTTGTTGTCTGTGACAATAAGGAGTTTATTCTCCCGGCAATATACGGCTATTTTTGGTTCGGCGCGGCGGCGCTTATTGCTGAAAGGCATAAACTGTCCTTCTTATGGCAGGGCATATTGTCGATTGGCGGGATTGGGTTTTTATTTCTAATAACCAATTTTGACTTACAGGCGAACATAGAAATTTTGTATCTCGTACCTTCTCTTTTGCTTTTGGTTATAATTTCTCCATTTATTGACAAGCGTAGTGACGATAACGGCGAGTTCTGGGCATATAATTATATACTTTGGTCCGGTGTAGGGGCAGCGGTTGTCACGGCGGTTGTTATGACCGTAGGACTCTCGGCAGCTTTGCTCAGTGTGCAATATTTGTTTGGCCTGTCACTGACTTCTCTACTGCGTTATCTCTGGATTTTCGGAATGGCGGTCTTTGCCCCTATTTACGCTTTATTTTGGGTGCCCAAAAAAGTCAGTCTGCCGGACGCTCAATATACGCAGGCCTGTAAAATTCTGGTCAATATTATTCTAATTCCGTTGATCTGCATTTATTTCCTGATCCTCTATGTCTATGCCGGAAAAATACTGATCGAGTGGGAAATGCCGCGCGGCAAGTTAGCCATGATGGTGGCGGGGTTCGGTGCGGTCGGTGTGGTTACTTACATGGTGGCATGGCCTATCCGGGATAGCGGCACCAAGCTGCTAGGTTTTGTGCAAAAACATTTTTTCAAATTTATGATTGTTCCTCTAACCCTGATGGGTATAGGACTCAGTATCCGGATCGAGCAGTACGGGATAACCGAACAGCGATATATGGCTGTGATTGCCATGCTGTGGCTGTCTTTTATTACACTGCTCTTTATCAGCAACCGCAAATTTCCGCTAAAACTGATTCCCGGAACATTAGCTTTACTGTTGTTTACCGGATCGTTCGGACCGTGGGGCGCGGTGGCTATGTCTACCAGCAGCCAGACTGCCCGGCTGAATGCATTGCTGACGAAGAACAATATCTTGGTTAACGGTGAAATTATTCCAGTAGAACAAGGCATTCCGTTTGAGGACGAGAAAAATATAAGCAGTATTGTTGATTATTTTGTGGATACAGAACGTGTAGACCAATTGCCTGGCAAATTGGATCTGGCTGCCGATAGTGAAAAGCGAAAGCATAAAAAGAAACAGAAAATTATGGAAGTTATGGCTCTTCAATATCTGGGGTCGCGTGCCAAGCCGCCTAAGCCGGAAGATGTTTTAAAAGGTAAAGAGTTTAAATTAAAGGATGGTGTCCCTCGAGAGAAAGTGCTGGAGGTGGCGGGCTATGATTATCTGCTGAATTCGGTACGCGTAAACAACGGTAAGGAAGCAAGTTCAGATTTCAATGGCGAGAAAATCCTGTACCTCATGGAAAACGGTATTTTAAAGGTGGTTTTACCCGGACCTTATGAGGCACTATCTTTCAACATCGATGGTTATGCGGCAGAAAAACTTGCACAGGAAACGCCGGCGGAGAAGGTTGGCGAGATGGTTTTGATATATGAAAACGATGATCTCAAAGCTAAATTGTTTTTATCTTCTATAAATGGGCACATACCCGATGGCAAGATTGTCACTGAATCAATCAATTTCAGAATGCTTTTGTCTTATAAGAGCCGGAATTAGGCTGCCCCAGGTTAAATCCAATGACGATGTGCTGCTGAAGGCGAGCGGATGAACCCCTCTCCCATGGGAGAGGGCAACGGAGCTTGGCTTTTCTGAAAGAAAAGCCTTAGCGGAGTGGGTGAGGGAGTACGGCGCCTGAATATTAAACACCGTACCCCCTCACCCAGCTACGGCTAAGCGCAAGAGCGCCAAGCCTTCGCAGCCCTCTCCCCTTGGGAGAGGGGTTTTAAGGGGGGATTAATAACTCAAATCCGGCGGCGATGTTTCCACGCATTCCCGGCCCCCGGCGGGAACGTCCTTCAGGTCGCAGCTAAAGTTCTGCCGGAACAGTTCTATCGTGACCATATCGCGGTCGGGGCTGTCCGGGGCGGCGAGGATGCCGATCATTTCATCCGAAAGAAAGCTGTGCGGCGGGCCTGTGATCTCTTCAGGCTCGACGGTCATAAAAGGTTCGGTTTCGCTGTTTTTGTAGAACCGGTAGCGGTAGCCGTGGATCAAGAGATCGTAACGATGCTCGCCCGCCATCGCCAGTTCGCGTTTTTCCAGTTCGAGCGCCTGCATGGTTGCATCGGCCCAGTCGTGGTACTGGCGCCGCTCGACAGCGAAACCGCTGGTCGACATTACGCGGTCAGGAACATTATCGTCTTCCGACATGCGTTTGCCGATGATGTCGATTTCGACGCGGTAGGTTGCGTTGTCCTGTTCGGCCAGTTGGGCCGGCCCTTCAGCGTCCTGCGCGAAGGCCGCCGGAGCCGCCAGCATGGCGGCGGCGAAAATTCCCGCGATCATTCGTGAAGTACGCATATTTATCCCCCTTATGAAATTAAAATTATGGAATTTATAGGGGATCGTTGTTGCCAAGGCAATCTTTTTTTGCATATTCCTGAAAACCCAAAGGAGATTTATTATGTTAAAATCATTTAAAGCCGCCAGCATCGGCGCTATCGCGGCGGCAGGCCTTGCGTTCTACGTGGCAAATGTCACTCTGTCCCAGAAATTAGATGAATGCCGGGAATCGACTATGTCCGCCGGGGTTGAATGCGGTGAGGAATTGCAGGATATGCAGGTCAAATCACTGTGGGGGATAGGGCTTGTTACCTTGCTGGGCGCGGGGATCGGGGCGGGGATGTCGCGGCGCAACCGGGCTCCGGAGCCGGCTCCTTAAGTAAACTTCGTCTTTGCGTTTGCCGCCATCGCGGTTAAAATCGCGGTCATGAATACAGACGACACCCGTAAAATCCGTCTTGTCATGCATCTGCGCTCCATGGGCATTTCCAGCACCGAGGTGTTGTCGGCCATGGAGATGGTGCCGCGCGATTTATTCGTGCCGGAGCAGTTGCGGGATCAGGCCTATGAAGACATCGCCCTGCCGATCGGGCGGGGGCAGACGATCAGCCAGCCGCTGGTGGTCGCGACGATGACGCAGGCGCTCGAACTTTCCGACCGTGATAAAGTGCTGGAGATCGGTACGGGTTCCGGCTACCAGACCTGCGTTCTTGCGCATCTGTGCCGGCGGGTCTACAGCATCGAGCGGCATAAGCCTTTATTGCTGGAAGCGGAGAAGAAGTTCGATGCGCTGAAGCTGCACAATATCACCGCCATTGCGGGCGACGGCATGAAAGGCTGGCCGGAGCAGGCGCCGTTCGACAAGGTCATCTGCACCGCAGCCGCGCAGGGCGAGCCTCCGTCCGCATTGCTGGTGCAGCTTAAAGTGGGGGGCATCCTGATTATTCCCGTCGCGCTGCGCGACCATCAGGTGTTGCGCCGGTACAAGAAAGAAGGCGAGGATACTTACGCGGTCAGGGATATGCTGCCGGTGCGGTTCGTGCCGCTGCTGCCGAACCTCGCGACGGCGAGCGAGGGCGCCGAGGATGACTACCGTGCGGCGGGCTAAGATGTTTTTTTTAACCGCCAAGACGCCAAGACGCCAAGATATTGTCGCGAATTTATCGCAATCCGTTCGTAAACTCTTGGCGTCTTGGCGTCTTGGCGGTTTAAGAATTCTTTTTGCTGTTTCTATTTTTTCTCTCTCCGCCTGCGGCACCGGCAAGCCCGCGCCGGTCGTCAATTACGGGGTGCAGGGCGGGGCGACGAGCGCGGGGGCGCATACGGTTACTGCCGGCGAGACGCTCTGGGATATTGCCGGGCGCTACCGCGTCGACATGAAGGACATCGTATACGTCAACAATCTGAGCGCGCCTTATTTTCTTGAGAACGGCGCGCGGCTGATGCTGCCGCCGCCGATGACTTACAAGGCGAAGCCGGGCGATACGCTCTACGATATTTCGCGCGTGTTCAATGTGAGCATGACGCAGCTTGTCCAGCAGAACAAGCTCAAGAAACCCTACAAGGTGCGCGCGGGCGATATTCTGCGGCTTCCTTCCATCCGGCCCGAGTACCAGGACAATCCGCAAGTGCAGGTGGCGCTGGCAAAGGCCGCCGCGGTCACGCGGGAAGATTTGCCGCCGGTGACGGCGCAGCGGGTGGAGACCGTGCAGAAACAGCTTTCCGTACCGACCAAAACCCCGGCGCTGTCGGGCGGCGGCAACGGCAAATTCGCGTGGCCGGTCGACGGGCCTTTGCTGTCTTCCTACGGGCCGAAAAAAGACGGGCTGCATAATGACGGCATTAATATTAAAGCGCCGAACGGCGCGCCGGTGCGGGCGGCGGAGAACGGCGTGGTCGTCTATGCCGACAACCAGCTTGCGGGCTTCGGCAATCTTGTCCTCGTGCGGCACGCGGACCGGTGGATGACGGCGTACGGGCATTTGGGAAGGATCGATGCGAAGCGCGGCGATACGGTGCGGCGCGGGCAGACCATCGGCATCGTCGGCTCCAGCGGCTCGGCGGATGCGCCGCAGCTTCACTTTGAAATCAGGCGCGGGACGGAAGCGCTGAACCCCGAGCAGTATCTGGCGCGGCTGGGGACGTAAATAACACTTACTCCGTCATACCGGCGAAAGCCGGTATCTTCCGGTTGACGGCGGAAGATCCCGGCTTTCGCCGGGATGACGACATAGGCAAGGCGATGGATATTTTCGATTTTATATTCGACGGGTTTCAGGCGTTCAATTTCATCGGTTTTTCAATCGGCGGCCTGGTGATGGCGGGGATCGGCGCGCTGCTGATGGGCGACACTATAATATGGCTCGTCAGGTCGAAACGCGTGAAAGCCCGCGTCGTCGCCGTCAAATCGACGGGGACACGGCGCAGCGACAAGGAGTGGGAAGAAGAATATGCCGGGCTGATAGCGGCGAATCCGGAACCGGATATGGCTTCCTTCAAGCAGGAATTGAAGAAGAAACCGGTTTCATTCGTTCCGTCTTTCATCGTCATTTTTCTTCTGATTCTTGTGCCCGTGGTTTTCATGAGCTTCGGCGTTTATATGGTGAGCGAATATATCACCCTCAAATCAGACGGCATCAGGGTGACGGCGACGATCGTCGATGTCGAGCGCAGGGAGGACAGTGATGGCGCCGATACCTATGCGCCGGTGCTTGAATTTACCGACCGTTCTGAAAACGTCCACAGATACGGCGACCGTGTCAGCACCGGTTCGTCTTCCTATCAGATCGGGGCGAAGAAGACGGTTTATTACGACCCGAAAAAACCCTCGCGGTTCATCATGGACAGTTTCTGGCGCTATGCGGGATTCGGCCTTATTTTTTTCGGGATTGGGCTTGCGGTGTTTATTTTTCTTTTCGGCGGGTTGTTCATGAAACTCGCGGGGGTGAAAAAGAAGCGGAGCGAAGACGAGGCTTTCAAAAAAGCGGTGCAGAAAATCAAAAGGCAGAATCTTCAGAACCAGCATTATATAGCGGTCTATGAATTCGCGGGGCCGGACGGGCAGGCGGTGCAGATGGAGGGCAGCGACGCGAATAACTGGCTCGCCGACAAGCTGCCGGGCAGCGAGGTGACGCTGCTGGTGCGTCCCGACATGCCCGATGAAGTGCGGCGGCCGGGTCTTGCCATGATATTTTTCGGGATGGTTTTCGTGGGGCCGGGGCTGTTCATGATCCATCTTGCCGTTTCACAGTTCACGTTCAGCATAGGGAGCGTCGCGGTCATTCTGGCGGCGCTCGGTTTTGGCGCGTGGAAGCTCAAAGGCGTTATTCTTCCGCGCAGCGCATGGAAGAGCAAGGAAGAGTTCAAGAGTCTGAAAGCGCAGAAGAAGGCGGAAAAAAAGAAGAAAAAATCGCAAAGCGGTTATGTTTTAACTGCCGCTGAAATCGCCGCGCGCATGCAGATCCTTGACCGTCAGGCGCTGTTCACCATTCCCGTTGTGCTGCTGTTCGCCATCGGGATCACTGCCGGCGGGTTTCAGTTGCACCGGGACATGCAGGTTTTCGCGGAGAGAGGCGTCAAGGCGCAGGGGGAAATCGTGGCGCTGGACAGCCGGCGGGATTCCAATGGCGGCCTGATGTATTATGCGCGCGTTGAATTCAGGACGGAGGAAGGCAGCGTTCGTTTTGACGACAAGGTCGGGAGCAGTTCTCCCGTATTCCGGACCGGCGAGCAGGTGAAGGTGATTTATGATTCTGGCAATCCTTCCAACGCCATCATCGACCGGGGTTCGCTCAACTGGCTGGGGCCGGCGGCGCTGCTGACGCTGGGGCTGATTATGGCGTGGTGGTCGGTGAAGATGCTGGCGGGGGTGGTTTACAGGGTGTGGCGGGACTAAATCTCTTCCTGTGAATGAGCCATAATGCGCTCTTGCCTTTGCCGCACAGCCCTTTATAGTCCGGTAAGGTTTCCTTTAAACTGACATATTTGAAAGAGTTATGGGGGTTAATATGCTTATTTCCCAAGCACTTGCATCAGCCGACGTTGCCGATGCCGCCGACGCAGTTGGCGCGGTTGGAGCCGCCGCCGCGGCGGCGCCGAGCCCGTGGGAGGCGTTTGCGCTGAACATGCTGCTGATCCTGATTCTTGTGGTCATGTTCTATGTCCTGCTTATCATGCCGCAGCAGAAGCGGTTCAAAAAGCACCGCAGTATGCTCGATCAGCTGAAGAAGGGCGACAAGATCGTGACCTCCGGAGGCTTTCTCGGCACCATCGATAAAATCAAGGAAGGCGAGAGCGAAGTCGTCCTCGACCTTGGCAACGGCGTCAAGGTGACGGCGCTGCGCTCTGCGATTCAGAACAGGGCGAATGACAACTGACACGACAGTGTCATCCCGGCGAAAGCCGGGATCGAGGAAATCAAACCGGATCCCGGCTTCCGCCGGGATGACACCAGAAGAGATAGACGAAAAACATGATTCATTTAGCCCGCTGGAAAATAGTTCTGATTTTAGCCGTTGTCGCGCTGTCGATATTGTACAGCATGCCGAACGTTGCGGGAACGCAGGGACGGGCGTGGCTGGCGACGCTGCCGGAATGGGTGCCGCACAAGACGGTCAATCTCGGTCTTGATCTGCAGGGCGGCGCGCACCTGTTGCTGAAGGTCGAAGTTGGCGAGGTCATCAGCCAGCGTTCCGAAGATCTGGAGGATTCCGCGCGGGCCGCGTTGCGCAAGGAGAAAATCGCCTATACCCGCATCGCGGGAATTCCGGGCGGCATAAAGCTTACGTTGCAGGAAGAGCAGGATGTAGAGCAGGTCCGGAAGATATTCCGGAACATTGATGCTGATCTCGAAATCACAGTCAGCGACGACAGGATGAGCGTCGAGGCGGTTTATAATGAAGCCGCGCTGAAAGCCATACGCGACCAGACCATCGGGCAGTCGATCGAGATCGTCCGCCGCCGCATCGATGAAACCGGCACGAAGGAGCCGATTATCCAGCGCCAGGGCGAGGACAGGATCGTCGTCCAGCTTCCGGGCGTCGATAATCCCGAGCGGATAAAAGAGATTTTAAAGACGACAGCCAAGCTGACTTTCCATCTTGTCGATATGGGCACGGGCGGCACGGCGGGCGGCGGCAAGCGCATGCTGCCGATGGCCGAAGACCCGGCGCAGACTGTCCCTATCCAGCGGCGCGAAATGCTGACCGGGGACATGCTGACCAATGCGCAGCCTGCGTTCGAGCAGGGCATGCCGGTGGTCAGTTTCCGGCTGAACGGGATCGGCGCGAAAAAATTCTGCGATGTCACGCGGGACAATGTCGGCAAGCCGTTCGCCATTGTGCTGGATAACAAGGTAATCAGCGCGCCGCGGATCAACGGCGCGATCTGCGGCGGCGCGGCTATCATCACGGGGCAGTTTTCCGTGCAGGAAACCAACGATCTTTCCCTGCTGCTGCGCGCCGGCGCGTTGCCTGCGTCGCTCAGCATCATGGAGGAGAGGACCGTCGGCCCGACGCTGGGATCGGACTCGGTCAAGGCGGGCAGGAAAGCCTGCCTGATGGCGCTGCTGTTCGTCATGATCTTCGCCATTGCTTCCTACGGCCTGTTTGGCATATTCGCGTCGGTCGGGCTGCTGGTCAACATGACGATGATCTTTGCCGTCATGTCGATCCTGCAGGCGACGCTGACGCTGCCCGGTATTGCGGGGATCGTGCTGACGATCGGCCTTGCCGTCGACGGCAACGTGCTGGTGTTCGAGCGGATCAAGGAGGAGTTGCGGTCAGGACGCGGCATCATGGCGGCCATCGATACCGGCTATACGCGGGCGAAGACGACCATCACGGACTCCAATTGCACGGCGCTGATCGCCGCGCTGATACTGTTTTCCTTCGGCACCGGGCCGATCAAGGGGTTCGCCGTGACGATGAGCATCGGCGTGGTGACATCCTATTTCTGCGCGCTGATGCTGACGCGGCTTATCGTTCTTACATGGCTGCGGGTAAAGAAGCCGAAAGAGATTACGGTATAAGGACATTTAAATGATTATCAAACTTCTGACGCTCGTTCCCCACGACACGAAGATCGATTTCTTCGGGCACCGGCCTTATGCGTTTTTCGCGAGTCTTATCATCATCGGCGGCTCGATCCTGTGCATGAGTCTCAAGGGGCTTAATCTGGGCATCGATTTCACCGGCGGGACGGTCATCGAGATCCAGGTCCCGGTCGATCCCGATATCGCGGCGCTGCGCGAGGATCTTAACGGGCTGGAGCTGGGGGAGGTTTCGCTGCAGGAATTCGGCCATGACCGCTCGCTGATGATCCGCATGGCGCAGCAGGATGGCGGGCCCGAGGCGCAGAAGGCCGCTATCGACAAGGTGCGGGCTTCGGTCGATGAAACATTCGGCGAGGGCAAAGTCGATTACCGGCGCACCGAATTCGTCGGGCCGCAGGTGGGCAAGGAGTTGAAAATGGACGGCCTCAAAGCCGTTCTGACCGCGATCATCGCGATCATGGGCTATATCTGGTTCCGCTTTAACTGGCAGTACGGCATCGGCGCGCTGCTCGCGCTCATTCACGACGTTGTCGGCATTCTCGGGCTGTTTTCGCTGACGCAGATGCATTTTGATCTTTCGACGGTGGCGGCGATCCTGCTGGTCGCCGGTTATTCGATCAACGAAACGGTTATTATTTTCGACCGGGTGCGCGAGACGCTGCGCAAGTTCAAGAAGATGCCGATGCCGGACATCATCAATTACTCGATCAACTCGACCCTGCCGCGCACGATCATGACGTCGGGCTCGACGCTGCTTGCGATTTTCGCGCTGTGGCTGTTCGGCGGCGAGGTCATTCGCGGGTTCGTGTCGGCGCTGTTCGTCGGCATCCTGATCGGGACGCACTCCTCGTACTTCGTGTCCACGCCGTCGCTGTATTATCTCAAGCTGAGGCCCGGGCCGGATAAGGACAAAGCCGCCGCCGCGCAGGAGCAGACCGGCTAGATGGATATCACGCCGCTTATCCGGGCAGACCGCCAGATTATTCAGGGGTACGGGCCCGGGTTTTTCCGGGTCGGCGGGACGGTTTACAATTCCCCGATCATCGTTTTTCCCGACCGGGTGGCGGCGTGGGATTTCAGGGGCGAAGCCGATGCGCTGGGTATAGGGGATTTCCAGAATTTGTTTGAGAGCGCGGGAGAGACCGAGGTTGTGCTGTTCGGCTCCGGCGCGAAAATGCAGTTCATCAAGCCCGCGATCCGGCGCGCTTTCATCGACAGGGGCCTTGCGCTCGAATCCATGGATACCGGCGCGGCCTGCCGCACCTATAATGTGCTGCTCGCCGAGGAGCGGCGGATAGCCGCGGCGTTGCTACCGGTTTAGATTAAATCCCTCTCCCTGTGGGAGAGGGCAACGGAGCTTGGCTTTTCTGAAAGAAAAGCCTTAGCGGAGTGGGTGAGGGATTACGGTGCCCGAATATTAAACACCGTAACCCCTCACCCAGCTTCGGCTAAGCGTAAGGGCGCTAAGCCTGCGCAACCCTCTCCCACAGGGAGAGGGAAGGGGATCAGATCAGGTTCAATTCATACGTCTTTTTATGTTTGCCCTGCAAACGGATTGTGATTTTATCGTCATCCGCTTCGATGAAGGAAAACGCGCCCGCGGGGATGCGGTATTTTTCGCGCCATTCCTGGGTGAAGGATTGCTGGGTGATGTAGTGGATGCCATTGATTTCGCGGTGGCGGTTGCGGTGATGGTGGCCGTGCAGGCACAGGACGATCTTGCCGGATTCTTCGAGGATCTGCCGCGCCTTGCCGCCTTCGCCGTAATAAAAACGCCTGTCGATGCCGGTCTCCTCATCCTCGCGGACATTGTCGAGCGGCACATGGGAGAACAGGATAGTCTTTTTATCCGTCTTCGCCAGATCCCGCCGCAGCCATTCCAGATCCGCCGCGTCGAGGCGCAGCCCCGTTTTCGGGATGTCCACGTTCGGGTTCCAGAAGACCAGATGAAAGCCGCCGATATCCTTGCTGTAAGAAGGGCGGCGGCCGAGATTTTTGGCGTCATGGTTGCCGTCGATATATTCAAGCGGCGCGGCGGCCTCGTTGAAATGCCTGAGATATTCGTTCGTGTGCCGGCGGTCGCGTTCCTCGCTTTTGGCGGAAACGCGGTCGCCGCCGTCGATGATGATGTCGGGAAGGAATTTATTGACCGCCCTGATAAAGGCCTTCATAAGCCTCGGCGCCTTGGAGCCGAGGTTATTGCCGATATCGAACCCGTAGTGAACGTCCGTAATGAAAGCTGCTTTCAGCTTTGCCATCATTTGCTCTGTTAATTTTTTTTATTATTTAAGCACAAATTGTATGCGTTGTCACCAGATCCCGGCTTTCGCCGGGATGACAGGTAAGGGTAACAGGGGATGATGCCGAAATCAGGCCGCGAGCTTCAGCGGGCCTTTTTCAAACAGCTGCGCCACAAATTCCCAGTTCACGAGGTTGTCGAACCATGTTTCAAGATAGGTCTGGCGGGAGTTGCGGTAGTCGATGTAATAGGCGTGTTCCCACACGTCGCAACCGAGCAGGGGGGTGTAGCCCTGCACGACCGGGTTTTCACCGTTCGCGGTTTTCATGATTTCGAGTTTGCCGTCCCGGTTTTCCATGGCGAGCCAGCACCAGCCTGAGCCGAACTGTGTCATGCCGGCCTCGATGAATTTCTTGCGGAATTCATCAAAGGTGCCGATGTCCTTGCGGAGCTTGTTCTCTAAAAGGGTCGGGACTCTTTTACCGCCGCCGCCTTTTTTCATCCACTGCCAGAAAAGGGTGTGGTTGTAATGCTGGCCGAGGTTGTTGAACAGTATCTGGCTTTTCCCCTTGTCTTTCCAGGTGACGAGCATCTGCTGCTCGATCGATTTTTCCTCCAGCCCGGTGCCCGTCAGCAGCTCGTTGGCCTTGTCGATATAAGCCTGATGGTGCCTGTCGTGATGGAGCTTCAGGGTTTCCACCGACATGAAAGGGGCGAGCGCATCGTAGGGGTAGGGCAGGGGGGGAAGTGTTAATGGCATGAGTGCATCCTTCTAAAAGAAACCGGTTAATCAACGTTTAGCCTATACTGTTTGTCCCGTTTGACAACCGCAAATGGCTTGTATTACCGAAAAGTTCGTAAATTTTTTACAGAATATTCTTATTTTAATACAGACGGAAGGGGCGAAGCAAATTCGCGGAACCGATGCCGCTTTAAATATGCGCAAGAAGCGGCAATAATCGCAGGCATGGAACAGGACGACGACACCAGCCCGGAGGCCGGCAAACCCCTGCTGATCTATGACGGGGATTGCGGGTTCTGCAATTACTGGGTGCGGCACTGGCGGGGGTTGACCGGGAATGCGGTCGCCTATGCGCCGTACCAACAGGTGGGACATCAATATCCCGGCATTTCGGAAGGAGAATTCCGGGGCGGGGTGCAGTATATCGACGGGCACGGAACGCATCAGGGGGGCGGGGCCAAGGCCAGTTTCCTGACCCTCAGCCATGCGCCGGGGAAGAAGTTCTGGCTAGGGCTGTACCGGCATGCGCCGGGCTTTGCGCCGGTATCCGAACTTGTTTACGGAGTTATTGCGAAACGGCGTCCGCTTTTTCACAAAATCAGTATTCTGCTGTGGGGGCGGGATTATGATCCGCCGCGGCATGATCTGGTGTCATGGCTGTTTCTGCGCCTGCTCGGGCTGATTTTCCTGTCGGCATTCATTTCCTTCGCGGTGCAGGCGGATGTGCTGATCGGGCCGAACGGCGTCCTGCCGCTTTCCGAGTATACGGCAATGTTAAAGGAGCGGCTGGGAGGCGACCGGTTCCGGTATTACCTGATGGTGTTCTGGTTCGGCTCCGGCCTGTTTGCGGTCAAGGCGGTGTGCTGGGGCGGGGCGCTGTTTTCGCTGTTGCTCGTTGCCGGCGTTCTGCCGCAGCTGAGCCTTGCCGCGCTTTATATCCTGTATCTCTCGCTGTTTTATGCCGGGCAGACCTTCATGACGTTCCAGTGGGACCTGCTGCTGATCGAGGCGGGGCTGCTGGGGCTGGTGCTCGCGTTCGCGCAGAAGCAAGGCATATGGCTGCTGCGGTTCCTGACCTTCCGTTTTATGCTCGCCTCGGGGCTGGTCAAGATCACCAGCGGCGATCCGGCATGGTGGGATTTTTCCGCGCTGACCTATCATTTTGAAACGCAGCCGCTGCCCACGCCGCTCGCTTGGCAAGCGCATTTCCTGCCGGACGGGGCGCTGCATTTTGCCACCGGCGCGACGCTGGTTATCGAACTGATGCTGCCGTTCCTGATTTTTTTCCCGCGCCATCTGCGCTTTATCACGGCGTTCGGGTTTCTCGGGCTGGAAAGCGTGATCCTGCTGACCGGGAATTATAACTGGTTCAACCTGCTGAGCATTCTTTTGTGCCTGCCGCTGTTCGACGATGCGGCGCTGCGGAAAATCGTGCCGGGACGTGTGGCGGCATGGGTGAAAAAAGCTCCCGCGCCGTCCGAAGCCGTCAAAGGCGTCGCGGGGTTTGCCGTTATCCTGGTCGTGGTCCTTACTGCCGTCCAGTATCAAAAACGGTTTCTCAATCCACTCAATGTGCCGGCGCCGCTTCACATTATCGAGCGGACGCTTGCGCCCTTGCAGATGGTTAATACCTACGGGCCGTTTGCGGTGATGACCAAGACCCGGCCGGAAATCATTATCGAGGGATCGGATGACGGTGCGAACTGGCGCGAATATGAGTTCAAATACAAGCCGGGGGACGTCAAACGCGGCGCGTTCTACAATATCCCGCACCAGCCGCGCATCGACTGGCAGTTCTGGTTCGCCGCGATGCAGAATCCGCGGCAAAATCCTTGGCTTCTCCGGTTGATGGTGCGCATTCTAGAGGACAAAGAGGAAGTGCAGGGGCTGTTCAGGGTCAATCCGTTTCCCGATGCGCCCCCCCGGTATGCGCGGGCGGTGCTGTACGATTACCGGTTTGCGAGTCCTAAAGAGCGGAAGGAAAAAGGGATTTACTGGCGGCGGCAACCGCTGGGTTTGTATGTGCCGCCTATTCAGTTGAATGTTACACAATAACTGCTTTCCCCGCGAAAGCGGGGATCTGGTTCAGTAACCAGCTTCGGGAGGTCCCCGCTTTCGCGGGGAAAGCAGTTAATGTATAAGGGGTCAATGACGATTGCGAAACTCCCATATTGCGGCGAACTCACGCGCAAATACGATTCGGACCGTTTCCTGATTTCGCTGCTGATGCCGCCGGAGCGGCGGGAAGCTCTGTGGGCGCTGTTCGCTTTCAATCATGAGATTGCCAAAACGCGCGAGATCGTCACCGAGACCACCATCGGCCTTATCCGGCTGCAATGGTGGCGCGACGCGCTCGCGAAAATTTATGAGGGAAATGCGGCGCCGGAGAATGAAATCCTGCCCGATCTGCAAAAGGCGATCAGGGCGCACGATCTGCCGCGCGCATGGTTCGATGAGCTGTTGTATGCGCGGGAGTTCGATCTCGAGAATATTCCGCCCGCTTCGCTGGAGGGGCTGGAGAAGTATGCGGAGTTTACCACCGCGCCGCTGAACAGGCTGGCGCTGAAAATAACGGGACAGCAGGAAAACGATGAAACCGTGCGCGCGGTTTCCATCGCTTACGGCCTGACCGGACTGATCCGCGCTGCGCCGTTTCACGCTTCGCAGCAGCGGCGCATGATGCCCGCCGACCTGATGGCGGCGCGGGGCGTTAACGAATACGATCTTTACGACATGAAGCCGGGGGCGGGATTTTGCGAAGTCATCCGCACGGTCGCCGCAAGCGGGCAGGCGTTTCTTAAAGCATCGAAGCCGCGCGGAAAGTTTCTGAAGGCGGTCGGGGCGGCCTCTTCTTTATATCTGAAACAGATCAAGGGGCTGGATTACAATGTTTTCGATCCCCGGCTGGCGCACGGTCCCGCTTTTTATCTTCTGCGTTTCTTGATGAATTCCCTGCTTTAACGCATTGATTTTTCTTGATTTATTAACAATTTAGGACTTTGATAAACTCGCGGTGTTATGCTATAAAGGGGCTGGGTTTATAAATATAGACAACGGTTAGGATAACGCGATGGCTATACCTCCGATCATTTCAAACAACCCGCTGCTCAAGCTGTTCAGGACGGATGATCCCGGCTTTCGCCGGGAGAGCGGGGGGAAAACCGAAAAAACATCGAATGCGGCTTCCACGCCACAGGATATCGTTGAAATATCCCAGGCGGCGCAGCAGCGGCTTAGCGGCATCCAGCAGCTTTCGGCGGACAATCCTGAACAGATTCAGGACGTGGCCGGCGAGACGAAAGAGATACTGGAAGAGACGGACGTCGCGCTGGGGCGGAATTAAGGGTTTTGCCTGAAATTTCTCATTTTCTAAAAGTGTCATCTCTGCGAAAGCCGGATCGAGTAAACATTTGAGCAAGATAGGAACCAGATCCCGGTTTTCGTCGGGATGACACCTGTATTACCCCGGTCCCATCCCGCGCGGCGGGGCGGGCGGGTTGACGGCCCTCGGGGGCGGGGCCACATGGCGGGGCGTATTGAGATGGATCTTCTCGCGGCGTTCGATTTCGCGCGCCGGTTCATCGGCTTGCTGCGCCGCCTGTTTTTCTTCACGGCGTTCCTTCAGTTCGGCTTTTTTCTGCTGCCTTTGTTCCTGAATTTCGCCGCGCTTTTCCTGTTTTTGTTCCTGAATCTGGCCGCGTTTTTCGCGCATTTTTTGCTTGTGCTTTTCGCGCATTTCGCCGTGGCGCTCCTTGAACTTCGTCACGCGCTGCTTGACCTGCTCCGCGTTTCTCAGCTTCACGGTGCGGATCGCCTTGTCGATTTTCTCGGGGCCCCACGCCTTGACGCGGGTGGGAATGGCGCGGCGGCTTTGCAGCATCGTGCCTTCGCCGGGGCCCACATTGACCCTGCCGCGGTCGGTGGCGACCGTTACAAGCCCTTCCTGAACGAAAATGTTATATTCCTGGTCGACAGCCCCGCCCCAGACGACCGTGCCGCGAATGCCAAGCGAGCCGTAGGCGGTTTCAATGCGGACGTCCGGATTTTCCTTTTTGCTGAGCAGGCCGGTGGCGAAAACGAACGGGCCTTCCAAAACCGAGAAGCGGCCCTTGTTCGCGCCTGTATCCTCCGCGTCGAACACATATTCATCGACGGTCATGCGGGCGTTTTCGCCGAGGGTCAGTTCGGTATCGTCGATGAACAGGACCAGGACTTTGGCTTCGGATGAGGTTTCAATCAGATCGCCGAGATAAACAAGCTGGCCGACTTTGGGAACGAAGCCAACCTTGGCGTTGGCCGGTTGCTCGTCATGGGCGTAAATAATGACCCCGCCCTCTATCTCGGTGATCGTGCCGATCGGCGGCGGGCATGTGTCAGGGGTGAAGCTGCAAGGATAGGGTACGCTTACAGCTTTCGGCGCGGGGCCTGCATTCTGGGCGGCGGCGAAATTTACGGGAAAAAATAAAATAACGAAAAAAGCAGCTAATATAATTCTGGTCATGACTCCACCATCACGGTTAATCCGGACGCTCAAGATTACACCTGCGGCGGCGGGGGATCAACGGTACTCACTCAGATGCATCAGAAACGTGCCGTGGGAGGTTTTGGCCATGATCTTGACGGGAACGGCGGGGCCGCCATCCTCTAACTGCGCGAGCCAGACTTCAGGAACGGCGCCCGCTTCCTTGCCTTGCTCCTGAATAGACATCCAGCCTTTAAGGTTTTCGCTCCAGTCGCCATCCTGCGGCACGATGCGGATTTCGCAGCGCAGGGCTTCGCCTTCGAATTTGTTGTAGCGGCTGGACGTCAGGGTTTCGTAACCCCTGTCGATGCCGGAGAGCAGGAAGCGGCGCTTGCCGTCAAATACTTCGGTCTGTTCGCCGCAGGTGCCGTCGCGGGCGACTGCGCGCATGACGGCCAGCGCGGCGGTCATGATATCGACGCTGCCGCCGGCAAGACCGCTGTCGATGTCTTTCAGGCCTTTCGTTGCGCCTTCCTCGCTGATGTAAAGATCTTCAAGCTCGCCGTCGCCCGCCCATGCGAATTTCTTGATCTGCGTGTTGTCCGGCCAGACGGAAACGGATTCATGGGACGAGGGCAGGGCCGCGCCGTCCTGCGTCAGGCGGCCTGAAGTTTCCATGGTTCCGTTCCATTTTTTAAATATTTTAACCAGCCCGTCGGTGCGGGCGTACATCTGCAGGCGGTAGCTGTGAGGGTTGTTCTGGATAATCTCAAGATCGGCGGAAAGGGTTTTCAGGCCGCCGGTATAGATATTGTAGCCGAGTTTCTGGTGCGTATCAGCGGCGCGGGCCGAGGGGGCGGCCAGCGCGATTAATGCTATGAAAAAAGCGATAGAGCGCTTCATGATAGTGAAATAGGAAGTGATGCCGGTTTCCGCAAGTTCCCCCTCCCTCAGGGAGGAGGAATAATCACCGCTTTCCACCTCTCCAGCTTCATCTCGAACGTCATCCCCGCATGCGCCGGGCTGGTGGAAGGGAGGAGGGCGAAGCGGTGGCGGGCGGCGGCGATGAGTACCGGGAAGTGGCCGTGGAGCGAGCTTTCGGCTTTCTTGCCGTTGAAGCAGATCAGGTCAATTCCGGAACAGGCCTGCAGGAAGGTTTCCAGATCGTTGGGGATTTCGTTCTTTATATCGCTGTCAAGGCTGGTGCGGCGTTCGCAGCGCTCAATGACATCCCACAGGGCGATGCCGGATTGCTTCAGTTTTGCCAGCCTTTGCTCATAAGGAAGATCCGGCGTAGCGCCGAACAGTTCGCCCATGATGGGCCAGAACTGGTTGCGTTTATGGGCGTAATATTCATTCGCGCCGAGCGAAGCCTTGCCCGGCATGCTGCCGAGAATCAGGATTTTCGCGTCGCGATCCGCGACGGGCGGGAAGCATTTCAGGCCGCCATCCTGCGGTTTACGGACAGCCATGTATCGAGATCCTCCAGCGCGCGGCGGCTCATCGCGGGTTTGCGCTCTTTCTTGTATACCTTGCCTTCGAGCGGCGGGAACAAGCCGAAATTGATGTTCATCGGCTGGAAGGTTTCGGCGTTCGCGCCGCCGGTGATGTGGCCGAGCAATGCGCCGAGGGCGGTGGTCGCGGGCGGGGCTTCCATCGTAATGCCGAGAATTTCGCTCGCGGCGAAGCGGCCTGCGAGCAGGCCGACCGAGGCGCTTTCGACATACCCCTCGCAGCCGGTGATCTGGCCGGCGAAGCGGATAACCTGAGCGTCATCCCGGCGGAAGCCGGGATCTTGTGCCGTTTCCCCGGAAGATCCCGGCTTTCGCCGGGATGACGGCATATATTGGTTTTTCAGGCACAACCTTCCATCCAGCAGTTTCGGGGAATTAATAAAGGTGTTCCGGTGCAACCCGCCGAGCCTTGCGAACTGCGCTTCCTCCAGCCCCGGAATCATGTGGAAAACCCGCACCTGTTCCGCGTATTTCATTTTGGTCTGGAAGCCGACCATATTATAAAGCGTTCCCAAGGCGTTATCCTGGCGAAGCTGAACCACGGCGTAGCAGCGTTCATCCTTATGCGGGTTCGTCAGCCCCACCGGCTTCATCGGTCCGAAACGTAGCGTTTCGGGGCCGCGCGATGCCATAACTTCAACCGGCATGCAGCCTTCGAAGTAGGGCGTGTCCTTTTCCCATTGCTTGAATTCGGTTTTCTCCGCCGTCAGCAGCGCATTGACGAAAGCCTCGTACTGCTCGCGGTTCATCGGGCAGTTGATGTAATCCTTGCCGGTCCCGCCTTCGCTTTCAGCTTCGGCGCGGCAAGGCCCGCCGGTCCTAACCTTGTCGTAACGCGACTGGAACCAGGCCACGTCCATGTTGATGCTTTCCTTATGGACAATCGGCGCGATGGCGTCGAAGAAGGCGAGCTCGTCCTCGCCGGTCAGTTTCTTGATCGCGTCGGCGAGAGCGGGGGAGGTGAGAGGGCCGGTCGCGATAATCACGCTTTGCCACTCTTCCGGCGGCAGCCCGGCGACTTCGCCGCGCTCAATCGTTATCAGCGGGTGTTCATGGAGCGCTTTCGTCACGGCCTGCGAGAAAATATCGCGGTCCACAGCCAGCGCGCCGCCCGCGGGAACGGCGGCCTTGCCGCCTTCGCGCAGGATGAGCGAATTGCATCTACGCATTTCCTCATGCAGCAGGCCGACCGCGTTGTTCATCGCGTCGTCGGAGCGGAAGGAATTGGAGCAGACAAGCTCGGCGAGACCATCGGTCTTGTGGGCGGCCGTTTCCACCTTCGGCCTCATTTCATGCAGGATAACGGGAACTCCCATCTGCGCCGCCTGCCACGCGGCTTCAGAACCGGCGAGGCCGCCGCCTATGATGTGGATCTTTCTTTCAGTCATAGCGCTGGTCTAGCAGATTTCCAGAATTTCGGCAAATACTTCGTGGCTTGTCCGCCCGGAAAAAATCGTCTCTAATAATCAAAAATAAAGGCTGGAAACAAGGCCTTATGAACAGGGAGACGATACGATGAAAATTCCGGTAAAACGGATTGCGTCATTTTTGGCGGCCGCATTCATGACGGCCTGCGCCGGCGCCATGCCGGATGCCCGGCTGGGCGGCAACGAGGCGGACAAAGCGGAGAGTCTTTCCGCCTCGTTCAACAGGCAGGCGGTGGCGGATGTTTACGAGAAGTCCTGTTCCGTGCGCGATGCCGAGCGGAAATATAAAATTGACAGACACCATTTTTCATTGCGGACGCCTTCTTATTTCTGGCCCAGGGGAACGGAGCTGGCGCTTTTCTCGCCGCGTCTTACGCCCGAACAGGTGAAAGATTCCCAGGCCGTCCTCGACAGCTTGCCGCGGCATGTCATGGATTTGTTTTACCCTCTGGGCGGCGTTGCGCTTTTTCCCCGCGACACGGTGGTCGAGGCCATTCCCTCGTTTGGCGGGATCAAAAAGAACGGAAGATTTCCTTACTACCAGTCGGTCATAGGGGTTTACTTCGACAGCAACAAGCGCGTTCATATGACGTTCAATACCGCGATTGTTGAAAAACGGGACGGAAAGGCGATCGTCAAAGGATACAGGCCTGTAACTGACGACAAGTTTATGGTTTTCCATCATGAGACCGGGCATTTTATCGACGACGTGCTTGGCGAACTCGGCAGTTCCTTCTGGGAATTCGGGCAAACCGAATTTTCAGACCGGGAGGAGTTCGTCAGGGCGCTTAAACAGGATCTAGACGATCTTGCCATCGCGAACCTTTCGTACAAGGAGTTGATCCCGCGCTCCTATTATCTGCCGAAGGAGCATAACGGTGTGAAGCTGTATGGCCAGCACGATTCCGCCGAAGTCCTGCGCGGGGAGGTTTTTGCGGGACTCTGGGCGGAGGTTCAGGGTCATTCAAATTATGACCTGAAGAAGATTTTACCCCGCACGTTCAAGCTTGTGAACGACGTCAATGCAGATCTCAAACGCCCGCATGCGGCTTATGGCAGCGAGTGCGGGTATAAGGGGTATACGCCCGCGGCAGCACCTTAAAATAACAGTAACACGAAGTGTGAGAAGTTAGAAAAGTACACGAAGAATATTTTTCAAGAAACGCTTCGTGTGCTTCTCTTTTCTTCTCTAACTTCGTGTTAAATCTTTTTTACAGGATCGGCTCTTTCGGGCGGAGCGTGACGCGGCCTAAATCGGCGCTGTGCTGCTTGACGAGGGAGACGATCGCGTCCCAGAGTTCGGCGCGGCCTTTTTCGTGAGGCTTCAGTTCTTCCATCAGGCGCTTTAACGGCGCTATTTTCGTCGCGTCATATTGCGCGTCGTAACCGATATAGGGCAGCGCGCCCATGAAGATGGCAAGTCCCTTGCCGATTTTTTTGATGGCGATGGCGATAGGCCGATCCGGCATGTCTTCATAACGGGCAATGATCTCGATACCGCTTTCTGCGTCAAAAGGAAACATCGCGGGGCCGTTGCCGTAGGCGACGCCCACCTGTTTCGTTTTGTCTTTATAAGAGAGCGAGGCGACGCGGCAACCGCTGAACCATTCCGCGCCGTTGCGCATGCCAAGACCGGGCAGCGGGCCTTTGGCCAGCGCGTTGAAGAAATCGAGGCCGGGTTTGCCGGTCTTCGGCTCCCTGCGCCATGGCGGGTTATAGACGATTTCACGGCAGGAATAATAAGCCCCGGCGCAGATTCCGACGAAAACGCCGCCGTCTTCGACATAGCGGCGGATCGCCTCGTTGCCTTTTTGGCCGGGGTCGCGGTTGTAGGGGCTGTCTTCACCGACGATGCCGGGGAGGAAGAATGCCAGCGTATCGCTGTCCAGTGTATCCGGTTTATCAATATCCCCCGCGCGAGTCTGGTGGATCGCCGCGCCGCGGAAAGATTCCCGAAGGCGCGGGATCAGCGCGCCGGTCGATACCGAAGGGCCGGTATAAACGGTTATTTTTTTACGCTGCATGACGGACGATTCCCTCCGGCAGGGCGCGGTCGAAAATCGCCTTGCGGAATTTTTCCTGTTGTCCGCCGTCTAGCTTTTCGGCAACGCCTGTTTGCCATTTGTATGAAGCGTTGCGGTGGCGGTAAATCGCGCCTGCGTAGCTTTCGGCGTCGTATTCCGGATGCGGGCCGCACAGGATGGCCTTGCCCTTGCCGACGGCGCATTCGACGGCGGCGGCGGGCTGACCGGAAAGATCGGCGTAGCGGGCGAGAATGATTGCGGTGTTATCGCCTATAAAAATGGGGCCAGCGGAATAAAATACAACATACTCGTCATCCCGGCGCAAGCCGGGATATTCCTGAGAAATGGCAGAAGATCCCGGCTTGCGCCGGGATGACGGGATATTAGTTATTACGCGAGCGGCATCATCCCAACATTTATTGATGTCGCCATCCTCAATAAACTCATAAACCGGGCCGACGGCTTTGCCTTTGTAGAAGCCGAGTTCGCGCGCTCCGCGGATCGGCTCCTTTTCATCCTTCGCCCATTCCAGTTCCGCGCAGGCGTAATAGGCCCCGGCGCAGATGCCGAGATACGCGCCGCCCTGTTCAACGAATTCACGGATCGCTTTATTGCCTTCGCCGTTCAGTTTTTCGCAGTAATAAAGATCCGCGCCGCCCGGCATGGCAAGCAGCCGCGCCTTTTCCAGGCAGCCGCCCAGGATGTCCGCCGCGTCGCAATGCAGGACATTGTCCGCGCCGAAATGCGCGCGCAGGGCGTGGAGCAGAACGCCGTTATTGTGGATGTAATCCTGATACAGCAGAACGGTCATGCCGGTTGCCATTCTTTATACAGGTAACGGCCGCTGGCCCGGTAGCCGTGGCGCAGGTAAAATTCCTCCGCCGCGTCGTCATTGAAGTCGAGGTCAAGTTCGACCAGATTGAAGCCCTGTTCCTTCGCATAATTTTCAGCGAACTCCAGCAGCATCGCGCCGTAGCCGCAGCCGCGGTGCGCGCTGTCGATAAAGGTTTGCTCGATGAAAATGGAGGAGCCGTCATGGATATTGTGATTAGGGGCAAGGCCGATCATGCCGATTATTTTTCCGCCGATCTCCGCTATGAACATCCGGTAGCCGGCGTCGCGGGCGGCGAAAAGGCGCTGGTGGTAGGTTTTCAAATCGAGGCCGGGGACAAGCTGACACAGCAAGGGATAGGCCCTGCCGTAATCCTCGTCGGATTGCGCTTCTTTGAAAACCAGTTGCCGCGCCGTAGTAGTATGTGTATCTCCTTTGGGAGCCATACATCACCTGTAATTGCTTTTCCGGAAACGGATTTTTAGCCGGTTTTCCGGTTTTTGGCAATTTTTTCATAATATTATATACCGTCATAGCCCGGCTTGTCCGGGCTATCCATAGGAATACAGGGAAAATGAGGTTGCGTTTTCAATTATTTAATTAGTCTGGTACTTTTAAAGGGGTTCGATTCAAAGGGGAGATATCGATGAGTAATGTGAGCGAGAGCCGGTTTAACATGTGGCGCGCCGTGTTCGCGATGGCGCACGCGGACAATGTCGTGACCGTGCAAGAGCGGGCGTTCATGGAGAATTATTTAAAGCAGGTGCCTTTTTCGCCCCGGCAGGCGGAGGCGCTGCGGCAGGACATGGAAGAGGCGCAGGACGTCAATGAGATGTTCGCCCAGATTGTCGAACCTGAGGATTACGCCGCGTTCTTCCAGTTCGCGCGCGAGCTGGTGTGGAGCGACGGCGATATGGCGGCGCAGGAAGAGGCGATCAAGGAGAGGCTGAAGGCTGAATACATGGACAAGTTCGATCTCAAGCGGCTGGAGCGCGAACTTGCGCAGTCCCGCGCCGGGGCGCAAGAGGAAAGGGAAGCGGACAAGACCGACGGGGTCGTGTCGTTCCTGAAGAAGATGATTACAGGCGGCAGGAAATGAGCGGCGGCATAAGCCAGAGCCGGTTTTACATGTGGCGGGCCGTATTCGCGATGGCGCATGCCGACCACGAGATTTCGCCCAAGGAGCAGGCGTTCATGCGCGCGGCGCTGGACAAAGAGAATTTCACCCGCGAGCAACGCGCCGTTCTGGAGAGCGATATAGAAGAATCGCAGAGTCCCGGCGACATGTTCATGCAGATCGCGGAGCAAGAAGACCGCAGCCGCTTTTTCTATTACGCCCGCATGCTGGAATCCGTTGAAATCGAACTTGCGGACAATCATCGGGAAATGCTGGCCGAGGATATGCGGGATGACAGCTATGTGCTGCAGAAATTTTTGCGCAGATTTAAAGCTTAGTCCTCAAGAATCCTTATTTTTTCAGGGGAAAATTCTCACCCCGCCGAAATCGTTGTAGGCGTAACGCACGCGCGGCTCGAAGTCGGGCTGGGCAGGGTAGCCGCGGCCGTCATATTGCAGGGCGACGTCCCTGGTCGCGGTATTCATGCGGCCCGAAACCCGGACGACGATGTCGTGCCAGCCGTTGGTGCTTTTGGCGCTGACCGTCAGCGGGCCGCGCACCGGGGTGACTTCGGAGAGCAGTTCAAAGTAATCGTTGCTGGCCTTGAAAATCGCCATCGAGCAGCCGTTGAAGCCGCACCAGTAGCTGTGAGGCGCCTTCATCAGGACGATGCCTTCGCGGCGGCCGTCGTTATTAAGATCAATGCGCGTGAATTCGTAACGGGAATTTCCCGGCGCGCTCTTTGCTTTTATATATTCAGCAATGGCCTGCATGAACTGTTCGTTATTGGGATCCTTGACTATATTCGTCTGGGGGATCGGGGTCAGGGGCTCGTTCGTCTGATCTTTATTTGAAGCGCAGCCTGATGCCAGAAACATGCACACGAGCGCCATAATATAAAAAATGTGTTTCATAATACCGCCGCCAGATGTTTTGTGGTGAATTCCGATTTCGATTATCGGGAAGGGATGACGCAGATGCAATATCGACGGGGTGGTTACGCACAGGTTTGTGCTTTTAAATTTTTTACGCGGAGAAACGGAGAGACGGCAAACTCCGCTTCTCGTTGCTCCGCGTAACTTCTAAACCATCCTTAAAGCCCGGCCTACCGCGCGCAATGTGGCTGGAAGCTGACACAAGTGGCTCAGGAACGAGCGCGGTTCGTGCTGTGCGTAGAACTCAGCCGTCATATCGGCGAGAGCTTTCAGGGTTTTCTCGGCGCGGCCGCTGAGCGGCTGGCCGTCAATGTCCCGCCGCGGCTGGTTTCCGTGCGGCGCACAGGCGCGGAGATCGTCCGGCATCGGCGCCGGATCGGGCCTCGGCTCGCGCAGCGGCGTATTCGTCGCCAGCAGGTGGCGGATGCGTGGCCAGATGTTCGCCCGGTCGTTGAACGCGTTCATGAAACGGTCACGTTCAATCTGCATCATGCGGTTATAGCTGAGTTCGATCGCCGGGGTGATTGTCAGGCAGCCTTTCGGCTTTTCCGCGATCAGGCTTTGCAAGGCGTTGTGATGGCTTGCGGCGTGGCGGAAGACGTCCTCCCATTCCAGAGTTTCGCCGCCGGTCAGCACATCGGCGAGGCGGTCGACCGCCTGCACATCGACATGGTTCATGCCGGTTTTTGGATCATCGCCCTTGAGATAGAGCTTGTCGACATTCATGCGGATCGCGGCCTTGCCGGACGGGCCGGGCAGGCGGAACGTGGGCAGCGGTTTCGGTTTGTAGCCGGGGACCATTTCAAGCGCCCGTTTTTTCGCATCGGCCAGAACCCGGTCCGGGTTCATCGTGATGCCGTCATTGGGACGCAGCCACAGCTTCGCTTTCGCGTCCTGCGAGGACGTCGAGCCGGAGGCCAGCGGATTGGCGAGCGCCATGCCGGCTTCGATCACCGCGGCCATCGGACCCTTGACCTGGCCCGCCCTGTTGAAGGCGCGCTCCAGATAACGGGTGCTTCCGGTCCATGCAGGCACAAGGCCGATGGCGCCGGTTTCCGGCAGGGCCATGATCTGCTCCGGGCCTGCCTGTACCGCATCGCAGTTCAGCAGGGCTTCGCAGCCGCCGCCGAAGACCATGTTCTGCGGCTGGCCCTTGGGCGCACCAATCACAGGGAACGGCGCCTGGTTCATGGCGGTATAGACGGCCTGCCCCTCCCAGGTCATTTCATGTATGAGTCCTTTCAGGGCTTTCCCGGCATAGTCGGCAAGGCCGAGCATTTTCATCCATTTGTTTTCCGCAGCGTACATGAAGGGTTTGGCAAGGCCGAGATTTGCCCCGACGGAAAAGCGCGGTGCGTCATTATAGATGACCATCGCCTTGTATTTTCCGTTGCTTGCGTTCACCATCTTGATGCTTTCATTGATGACCCAGAGGATCGAGGGGTCGATCGTGTTCTGCTGTGAGTGGAACTCAAGGCAGACAACGCCGTCGCCTATGTCCCACAGGCTCGCGGAATGATGCGTGACCAGCGGTTTGCTCCGGCTTTTGACGTCATCGAGGCTGAGGACGCCGTCTTCGCGGCGAATGTCGTTGTAGTTGCCGTCGAAGTCCATCACCTGCAAGTGGCCGTCGTTCTCCATATAAAAGGAATTTTCGGCGAGCTGGAGCAGGGCGGGGACCTGTACGCCGTCCTTTTTCAGCCTTTCCCTGAACCAGTCGACGCCGAATTTGTCGATCAGCTGGAACGGGCCGTATTGCCAGTTGTAGCCCGCGCGCATCGCGTCGTCGATTGACTGGATGTCGTAGGCGATGTCCTGCGCGTGGTTCAGCGTGTAGACGAGCATGTCGCGCAAAACTGGCCATGCAAATTTCGCCGCCGGGTCTTGCGAGTCGAAAAACGCGGCGTGACTGCCGTAAGGTTTCCAGACGGTTTTTCTTTCATAGGCGCTTTTTTCGGCGTCCCGGAAGTCGCCGGTCGCAAGATCGCGCACGAGCTTGACGGGTTTGCCCTTATCGAATACGGGCTTGCCGTCGGCGCCGGTTTTCAGCGCGTAAAAGCCGCCCTTGCCTTTATGCTTGCCGGTGTAGCCCGCATCGATCATGGCTTTCATTTTTTCGGGTTCGACATAGATTTTATTGAATTCGTCCGCCGGAAGCAGCGCGGCTTTAAGGTTCTGTCCGACGTGATAGACGATATCCACGCCCACTTCGTCCGCGAGTTTGAACAAGCCAAGATGCGTGAAGCCGAAGGAGGGGCCCATGATCGCGTCGATATCCTCGATCTTCGTGCCCTGTTTCAAAGCTTCGAACTTTGCGCGCTCGATGGCGTAAATGCCGATGCGGTTCGCGATAAAGCCAGGGGAGTCTTTCGCGCGGATGACTTTCTTGCCGAGGACGCGGTCGCAGAAATCCGTTGCGGCTTTTAATGTGCCAGGGTCGGTGCCGAGGCCGTCGATGATTTCCAGCAGGTGCATGTAGCGCACCGGGTTGAAAAAGTGGGTGTTGACGAAGCGTTCGCGGAAATCCGACGGGAAAGGCGCGACCAGTTTTTCCAGTTCGATGGTCGAGGTATTGGAAGTGATGATTGCGTTTTTTTTCGCGTATTTGTATATCTCGCCAAAGACGAAGTGCTTGACCTTTAAATCCTCGAACACCGCTTCGATCACAAGATCGGCGTCGGCGATTTTATCCATGTGCTGATCGGTGTTGCCGGTCTCGATCAGTTTCGCGTTCGACGGGTGCATGAAGCCTGCGTTGAAGGCATCGGTCGGTTTGGCTTTTAACATGCGTTCGACGGCCTTGTCCGCGCCGTCGGGGCGCTTGTCGAGCAGGACGACCTGATAGCCCGCGTTGGCGGCCTGGGCGGCAATTCCCGAACCCATGGCCCCTGCGCCGATAACGGCGATTTTTTTGATTTCGTGTTTCATGTTCTTACATCCCCGGCTTCCAGTTCGGGTTCTCGAACACGACGGCTTTGCCCTGGCCGCCGCCGACGCACAGCGCGGCGATGCCGTAGCGCACGTTCTCGCGGTTCATGGCGTTGACGAGATGCAGCGCGAGGCGCGCGCCTGACGCGCCGAGCGGGTGGCCCATCGCGATGGCGCCGCCATCGACGTTCAGTTTGCTCTCGTCGATTTTGATGCCGCGCGCGTTGAACTCCTTCAGCACGCCGATGGACTGCGCGGCGAAGGCTTCGTTGAGTTCGATCAGGCCGATGTCGTCCATGCTCAGGCCCGCTTCCTTCACGGCTTCGAGCATCGCGTCGACAGGGCCGATGCCCATGCGTTCGGGCGCAACGCCCGCTTCGCCGGCGCCGATGATGACGCCTAGAACGGGCAGATGGTTTGCCTCGGCAAAAGCTTCGGAAGTCATCATCACGGCGACCGCGCCGTCGGTGATCTGCGATGCCGTTCCGGCGGTGACGATGCCGCCTTCGCTTTCGCTCAGCGCTACCGTTTTTAATTTGGCGAGACCTTCCATCGTCGTGTCGCGGCGGACGCCGTCATCCTGCTCAAGGCCTTCCATCGGTATGATCTCGCCGGCGAAATGGCCGTTGTCCTGCGCGGCCGCGAGGCGCTGATGCGAACGCAGCGCGAAGGCGTCGCTTTCCTCGCGCGTGACGCGGTATTTTCTGGCGACGTTTTCCGCCGTGATCGGCATGTCGAGAAACCCCGCGACATTGCCGTCGAGTATATCGGGATTAAGATGCGGGTTGAAACCGCCCATCGGAACCTGGCTCATGCTTTGTACGCCTGTGACGATATAAACGGCATCGGGCTTGCGGCCTATCAGGGCGTCGGCCATTGCGATAGTTTCAAGCGAAGAAGCGCAGAACATGTCGACGGTGGCGCCGGCTGTCGCGTTTGTCAATCCCGATCCCGGGTGCAGGACGAGCTCGCGGGCGATGTTCAGGCCCTGCGTGGCTTCCTGATGGACGCAGCCGGTGATGACCTTGCGCACGTGTTTTGGATCAAGTCCGGTTCTGTCCAGCAACGTTTTAACCAGCGGCGCCTGCATGTCCAGCGGATCGACATCGGCAAGGCGTCCCGGCGCTTTTCCCGAGCCGGGGGGCGAGGCCTTGGCGAAAGGCGTGCGGCAGCCCGCGACGATTACGCTTCTGTTCCCTGTGATTTCTTTTTTCATTTTTTATGCTCCCTGTAATGTTTTAGTTTTATGCCGGCACGAGGGCCGGAGTTTTTTTACTCTCTTCGTATTTTTGTCTTTCGAGGTCTTCGTAATATTTATAGTTCGGCTTTCCTACGTCGGTTTTTGCCAGTTCCTTTTCAGAGAACTCGATGAATTTGGGCATTTGCGTTCCGTTCAGGTATTTTGACAGAAATTCTTTCAGTTGTTCGGCGGTCGGTCTGTCCTGCGCTTCGGGTTTATAACGGATAAATACTTTCACGGCTTCGCCGGAGCGGTCGTCCATAACCTTTATTACGCAGCTTTCCGCTATGGAAGGATGCAGAGCGATTTTGTCCTCGATCTCTTCCGCGTATACTTTCAGGCCATTGATGATGATCATCCGCTTGAGGCGCCCGGTTATGCTTGTGACCATGTCTTCGCCCATGACACCGAGATCGCGGGTGCGGAAAAACCCGTCCTTTGTCATGACTTCCGCGGTCTGGGCCGCGTCATTGAAATAACCGGTCATCACCTGCGGGCCCCTGATGCAGATTTCGCCGACTTCGCCGATAAACACGGCCTGTTCCGGTTTGTCCGGAAGGGCGATCCTGATTTCGGTGCGCGCCACCGGCAGCCCGATGGTTCCGGGTTTCACGTTGCCGGGCGGCTGGATGGTGGCGACGGGGCTGGTTTCCGAGAGGCCATAGCCCTGCACGATGCGGCATCCCGTTTTTTCCGTGAAATCACGCTCGACATTCGCCCTCAGGGCATCGCCGCCGGAGATCGCGAGGCGCAGGCTCGCAAGGTCGAAGTGTTTCGCATCGATTGTTTTGCCCCACCACGTCCTGTTCTTGAATTCGCTTATGGCCTGCAACAGGCGCGGCACGGTGGGCAGGAAAGTGGCTTTCGTCCGTTCCATCGTCTTCAGCAGGTTCTTGATGTCGCGCGGATCAGGAACGGCGATCATTTCCGCGCCGAGTTTAAGCGAAGTAATCATCGATATCTGAAGTCCGAATACATGAAAAAACGGCAGGACGCCCATGATCTTTTCCTTGCCGGGGCGGAGCGCTTTAAAAAATGAGAGTATCTGGGCGGCATTGACGGCAAGATTATTATGCGTGAGCATCGCCGCCTTGGGCATACCGGTGGTGCCGCCGGTATATTGCAGGACGGCGAGATCGTCCGGTTCGATTTTGACGGGCGCGTATCTGCCGTCGTTGGCGGCGATGGAACGGTAATCAACGATATTTTCGCCGAAAACGGGATTCGCCTTTTTGCCGCTGAAATGGCGGAACATGAAAGAAGTGAGCCCCGGCATCATATTGCCCATCGGACAGACGATGGCTTTTTGGAGATGGCCTTCGCGCACCAGTTTTTCTATTTGCGGATAGCTTGCGTTCAGGTCGAGCGTGACCATGATTTCAGTGCCGCTGTCCTTTATGAGCTGCCTGAGCTTGTCTTCGGCGTAAGTCGGGTTGTAGTTCACGACCGTCGCGCCGGTTTTTAGCGCGGCGAACATCATGACGGGATAGTAGGGGGAGTTCGGCATGCTGAGGCCGACCTTGCTGCCCTTGCCGATGCCTTGCGCCTGCAAGCCTTTGGCGGCCCGGTTTACGAGATTGCCCAGTTCCAGATAGTTTAATTTTCTGCCGAAGAAATCGATGCAGGGGCGATGGCCGTGCTCGAAGATAGCGCGGTCGAAAAGTTCGATGAGTGTGCTTTTTTCAAGGGGAGCGTACCAATCGGTGTCCGCAGGGTAATGTCCCGCCAGCGTTTCGCCGTTGGCTATGGCCAGTTTTCGCGTGTCTCCCATCATGTCTCCCTGTTCGTATTTCAATAATATTATTTCTGTAATTCTTTAAATGCGAATCTGTTTATTATTGATTACTTGTTTTAATATCAGTGTTATTTGAAAGAGTAAAGCCGCCACATGTGCTGCATTCGCTCAATATTTATGTGAAGACTTCGGATTTATCCGTGCTTTAACCGCGGGAAGGGCTTTGTTATAATGGACTCCCGATCAGTTCCCCCAAACGCACAGGAACCATCCAGGCATGAAAAAAATTCTTCCGCTGTCGATAGCCGTGGCCGCCGTTTTCTGCTTTGCAGGCGAAGGGCTGGCGGGCGAGATCAAAGCCTCCATCGTTAAATCGCGCGAACTTGTGGAAGGGCGCAAGACGCCCGTGGTCATCCATCTTGATCGCAAGGGCGGGCTTCCCATTCTGGCGGAAGAGCTGGAGGTCGTTCATACCAAACCCATGCACCTGCTGATTATCGATCCGGCGCTGACCGACTATCATCACCTGCACCCGCGGGCGATGAATACTGCGGGCGAATATGTTTTCACCATGACTCCGCGCACGTCCTGCGGCTACCGGGTGTGGGCCGATGTCGATACGCTCAGCGGCGGGCAGGAATTCGCGAGGGCCGATATTCCGGGCGCGGATAACTGCAAGGGCAAATCAATAGATCGCACGGCTAAAATGATTCATGAGGGCGAGAATTACCGTTTCATTCTCGAGCCGGAGACGGATCTCAAGGCCGGGCAGGAAACGACGCTGAAAATGACGGTCCGCGATCTCAAGGGCCGCTATATCAAGGAACTGGAGCCCCTCATGGGGGCCTATGCCCACATGGTCGGTTTTTACGATGATTACGTTACCGTCGCGCATGCGCACCCGATGGGCGAGGAGCCGGAATCGGATGAAGACCGGGGCGGGCCGACGCTGAAGTTTCATTTCAAGCCGGACCGGGAAGGTTTCATAAAGCTTTTCGCGCAGGTGAAGATCAACGGCATCGTCGTTGCCGCGCCGTTCGGGGTCGAAGTGAAGAGCGAGAGCGTATCGCTGAATATGGACGGGATGATGGGCAACGATCCGTTTGCCGACACGGCTCAGCCTGAACCAATTCCGGTCGATGCCATCCCCATCGGGGAGCCATCGAAGTCTGAACCGGATGAGATTGACAAGATCATGCAGGAAGAAAGCAATGAACTGTCCGCCGAAAGCGCGAGGAAAGAGGCGAACTCGCTTGGTAATCGCTATCAGGGGGCCGGTTCCGATACCATGGGACAGCCTTATGATCCTGAAAGAGGAATGATGGGCGCTCCGCGGCTGCAAAACCTGCCGGACAGCGCCATAGAATCGTCGTCCGACAATCACGGCATGCAGTGATTGCTTCTCCTCTGGAGAGTTTTGCGTAACCCCCTAAACTGCTTTCCCCTCGAAAGCGTAGAGGTGGTTCGTTTGACCACGAATGGACACGAATAGGCACGAATTATTCGTCCTTATTCGTTCCATTCGTGGTCAAAAGCCTTATCGCTTTCCTCCTTCGCCCATTGGGCTTCGAAGGACAGGGCGTGTGCCATGTTTTCGTGCTTTCGTGTTTTCGTGGTTAAACAGGGGATGCCAGGTTGTCTAAAGGTCCCCTCTGGGGGAGGGGATCGATGGCTCAATTCTTATACATCAGCGATAAATACTTCTCGCCCCGGTCGCAGAGCAGGGTCAGCACGTTTTTGATCGACGGGTTGTCTTCCCTGATCTTCTTCGCCGCCCAGAAATTCGCGCCGCTGCTGGGGCCGACGAACAGGCCGCGTTCGCGCGCCATTTTTTTCGTTTCCTCGATGGCGATGACGCTGTCGACGCAGATAACCTCATCGACCTCGCTCTTGTGGCGCTGATAGATCGTCGGTATGAAGCCGTCGGAAATGCCCTCGATTTTATGGTCGCAGACGATGCAGCATTCGATGGTGCGGGATTCGCTCGGCTCCATCGCGAAGACTTTAAGCTTCGGGTTGTGCCATTGCTTGAGCGCCTGCGCGATGCCGATCAACGTGCCGCCGGTGCCGACGCCCTGCACGATAGCGTCGAATTTTATCCCTTCGGGAATCTGGGCGATGATTTCGCGGCCCAGCCATTCGCGGTTTTCCTCGACGTTCCATTCATTGTCGAACTGGGCGGGGCAGTAATATCCCGGTTGCCTGCCGAGCGCGATGGCGGCGGCGCGCGCCTCGTTGACCTGAAAATGCCCGACGAAACGGATTTCCGCGCCGAAGCCCTTTGAAATCTGCACCCGCTCGCTGGTGTAGCCTTCGGGGATCATGACGATCATCTTGTAGCCCTTGACGGCGGCGATCATCGCGAGCGCGTTGCCGGTGTTGCCGCTGGTGGCTTCGACGATGGTGTCGCCGGGCTTGAGCAGTCCTTCCTGCTCCGCGCGCTCGATCATGTAATTGGCCATGCGCGCCTTGATCGAGCCGGAAGGGTTGACGAACTCGGCCTTCGCGAGAATGCCGCCGCCGAGGTCGAGCATCGGCGTATTGCCGATCGTCTGCAGGATATTTCCCAGCACCGCGCCTTCCTTCATTTTACGGTCAGCCACCATCATAACCCCGGAAATATAGCGTGAAGCGATCCGAAACTAAAGGCGCGGCGCAGCAAAAGGTTCCATATTGTCACGTAACCGTCATCCCTGCTTTCGCAGAGATGACAGCAAGAGAGTCCGGTTGTTTAATTAAGGCGTGGGAACGCCGGAGCCGCCAATGATTTCAGCGGCGTGAGGTCCGGCATCTGCGGGCCTTTGCCGTCGCCGCCCTTGAAGGCTGCATCGAAGACTCCTCTTGTGAAGGCTGCCCTGAGTTCTTCAGGAGTGGTGAATTCAAATTTTTCCACCTGTTTGCAGTATCCATCCGTGATATGCAGTGGGCAATTGTCAGGGGCGGGGTTATCGCTGAGTTGATCTTCCGCAAAACTATCGTAAAGGCCTTTTTGAAAAATAATGCCGTAGCGCACCTCGCAGTCGGCGTCTATCCCGACATTGTGACAAACACCTATTTCGCCCTTCGCATATTCTCCCCAGATCGCATTTGTTTTGGCGATGACAATCCTGCCTTTTTGAATCTTCATAGCCGATGCTCCTTTATCTTTGCTAAGAGCTTCTTATTAGCGGTAAATAAAATTTTTTTGTCAAATTAAATATTATGGTTGGCTCGGATGGGCAGGATTTCCTAAAATGTCTGTTCAGGAGGATTCCCCATGACGCAGCTCAAAGCCACGGTGAAAACCGGCGATAAAGTCTTTCTTGCCAACAAGGCCAATATGGAGGCGCTGGTCGCGGACCTGAAGGCCAGGGTCGCGGTCATAGAAATGGGCGGGGGCGAGAAGGCGCGGGAGCGGCATACTTCGCGCAACAAGCTTTTGCCGCGGGACCGCATTACCCGGTTGCTCGATCCCGGCTCGCCGTTTCTGGAATTCTCGCAGCTTGCCGCTTACAGCGTTTATGAGGACGACGTTCCCGCCGCCGGCATCATCACCGGCATCGGCCGCGTGTCGGGGCAGGAATGCGTAATCGTTTGCAACGACGCCACCGTCAAGGGCGGCACTTATTATCCGCTTACCGTCAAAAAGCACCTGCGGGCGCAGGAGATCGCGCAGCAGAACAATATGCCGTGCATTTATCTTGTCGATTCCGGCGGCGCGAACCTGCCCAATCAGGATGAAGTCTTTCCGGACAAGGAGCATTTCGGGCGCATCTTTTACAACCAGGCGAACATGTCGGCGCTCGGCATTCCGCAGATCGCGGTGGTGATGGGATCGTGCACGGCGGGCGGAGCGTATGTCCCGGCGATGAGCGATGAGAGCATCATCGTGAAAGAGCAGGGGACGATTTTCCTCGGCGGCCCGCCGTTGGTGAAGGCGGCGACAGGCGAGGAAGTGAGCGCGGAGGATCTTGGCGGGGGCGATGTGCATACCCGCATTTCCGGCGTCGCCGATCATCTGGCCGACAGCGACGATCATGCGCTGGAGATCGCGCGGCGGACGGTTTCGAACCTTAATCGCCGCAAGCTGGGCGCGCTTAAATTCAAGGAGCCGAAGGAGCCGCATTACGATCCGCGCGACATTTACGGCATCATCCCGCCCGATCTTAAAACCCCGTTCGAGGTACGCGACATCATCGCGCATATCGTGGACGGCAGCGAGTTCGATGAATTCAAGAAGCGTTACGGCACGACCCTTGTGACGGGCTTTGCGCATATTCACGGGATGCCGGTGGGGATCGTCGCGAATAACGGTGTGCTGTTTTCCGAGAGCGCGCTTAAAGGGGCGCACTTTATTGAACTATGCGGCCAGCGTGGCATTCCGCTCGTATTCCTGCAGAACATCACCGGCTTCATGGTCGGCAGGAAGTTCGAGCAGGGGGGCATCGCGAAGGACGGGGCGAAGATGGTTACGGCTGTAAGTTGCGCGAAGGTGCCGAAATTCACCGTCATCATCGGCGGGTCGTTTGGGGCGGGCAATTATGGCATGTGCGGGCGCGCGTTCAACCCGCGCTTTGTCTGGATGTGGCCGAACGCGCGGATTTCCGTGATGGGCGGCGAGCAGGCGGCGACGGTGCTCGCCACAGTCACGCGCCAGAAGATGGAGCGCGAAAGCAAGGAGTGGAGCGCCGCCGAAGAAGACAAATTCAAAAAACCGATCCGCGAGAAGTACGAGAAAGAGGGACACCCTTATTACGCCTCCGCCCGCCTGTGGGACGACGGCGTGATCGATCCCGCGGATACGCGGAAGATTCTGGGGCTTGCGCTGTCCGCGTCGCTGAACGCGCCGATAGAGGATACGATTTACGGCGTGTTCAGGATGTGATGAATTAACTACAGAGAACGCAGGGAGCGCAGAGCTTTTATCTCTGCGTTCTCTGTAGTTTAATAAAGTCTTGAAGTTTTATCGCGGAGTGAACCCTGAAGTAACGGCTTTTTTGGGAAGTTCCAGACTCTTGCCGCCATAAGTATCGAAGTAGGTATAAGGGAAAACTTCGGCATCATATCGCTTTAATTCCCGCATCGAGGGCCAGATTCACTACAGAGGCATTGAAGCGCACGGTTGCGGCGGTTCCATCGTAGTTGCCGTCCGTCCGCAACGGATCCGTCAGCGTGATTTCGTAATCGCCGTTATCCGTTTTCAGCAGAAAACTGCTTACTTTTTCCGGACAGATCACGGTATCGGAAATCGGTTTGCCGCCGGGAGATTCTATGGTTGTGTGCCGCCGGCACTCGAAGCTGGTTACTTCGCCGACCAGTTCCGTTTCGAAAAACGGAATGTTTAAACCTATTCCGACCACCACGGCTGACACTGAAGTAAATATATAATTCATAGCGATGCCCCTTATTGTTTCCGTCTTTTCTTTACCAGAACCAATAAAATATGTTAAATAATTTATGTTAATAAGCTATGGGTCATTTATTGCCTTTTCCATCGCCGGGCTTATAGAGTGTTTGCAAAAGAAGGAGTAACCGATCATGACCATTCAGCCTTTCTATTCGCTGGCGCAGTTTTCCGGTGTGCGGGAATATTGTGTCCGGTGAACTTGTCCCGGTGAACTCCGGAAAATTCTGGGGCTGGCGCTGTCCGCGTCGCTCAACGCGCCGATTGAGGATACGACTTACGGCGTGTTCAGGATGTGATTCAGGATAATTTCAAACGGCCTGTCTTTTTAAGCCGCTTGATGACAAGAACGGCGACCAGCATCAGCGATAGCGGGACGGCGGCTATCTGCGCGGTCAGGACGAAAGCGGGCCATGGGTAGTGCGCATACTGTTCGATCAGTTCTATTGCCGCGATGGCGATGCAGGCGTTGAAAATGGTCGAATAGTCCTTGGCGATGGAGCGGGTGAAGCTGAACGACATGTCTTTCACGGAGTCCCTGTAGCGCGAGAAATCGGGAATCCAGCGCGGCACTTTCGCGCAGTAGGCGTCATAGTCCTGCCCGAATTTATTTTTGAGATAGTATTCCTCGGCGGTGATGATGCTTTCATAAATGAACCAGTATAACGCGGTGCCCGCCACGACTACGAACGGATGGCCATGCAGGATAAATATTCCGGTATAAATCAGCATATTGCCGACATACAAAGGATTGCGGCACATGCCGAAGAACCCTTCGATCACCAGCTTGTCGGCGTAGACCTGTTTGTTCAGGCCGCCGCGCTTGATGTAGGCCCAGCCGATGGTCGCCGACCGGAAACCCAGTCCCGCCGCGATCATGAAGGCGGCAAAAATATCCTTGAAGTCCTCGATCCAATGCATCCCCCAATATTCCGCCGGAGGGGGGAATAAAACGAATAGCGTCACAAGAATGACGGGGAAAGCAATGTTCCGCCATTTGAAAAAGAAGTCCCCGATCCGGACCAGCCAGTTTTTATCCTGCATGATTTATTTAACCGCGATGTATGCCGTGAAGTTGTACCAGCGGAAGAAGTCCTCGATATGCCTGAAGCCCGCTTCCTTCAGCATCTGTATGTTTTCCTCGGGGCGGTAGGGAATCAACACATTCTCCAACGCCTCGCGTTTTTTTGTTATTTCAGTCTCGGAATAACCATTGCGGCGTTTGTAATCATAGTAATGCTCGATAAACAGCCGGTTGAGGTTCGTGTGCGAGGAGGTCAGTTTTTCAACGAGAATCAGGCAGCCGTCCCGGTTCAGCCCTTCGCAAATCTTTTTCATCAGCCGTTCCCGGTACAGGGGACGCACGAACTGGAGCACCAGAACCATTGTCACGACCGAAGCGTTTTCAATCGCAAGGCCGTCATGAACGTCGGCCAGCACAAGATCGCATTTGCGCTCGGCCTTGATCGCGGCGAGTTTTTCTTCGGCTTTTTTCAGCATGCTGTCGGAATTATCCATGCCGATGAAATTGACGCTGCGGTCTACCTTGTCATGCAGGGCCTCGAAGGTCGTCCCGGTGGAGCAGCCGATGTCGTAGATGTTCGTGCCGGGAACAGCAAAGTCGGCGGCCAGTTCGCAGACCATCCGCTGGATCTCGCCGTAGAAGGGGACCGAGCGGCTGACCATGTCGTCGAAGACGCTGGAAACTTTTTCGTCGAAAGCGAAATCGAAGATCTTCTTCTCTTTATCATTGAAAATCTTGTCTTCTCCGGATTTCGAGTCAATAACTCTGATTTTTTTCTCTGTGGCCATGGGGCGCTCCCATCGTTGTTGACCGCAACTATTTACAGGTTTTTGGAGATTTTAGCAAGAAATCGCTTAGAGGCCTTTGAAAACAGGGGCAATACCGATTTCCTGCAAATATTCAATGAGTTCAAAGGCTGGAAAGGCTACAAACCACCAGACGGCATCGAGACAGGCATTGGTTATAAACCGCGGTTTGGTTGTGATTTCTTCCGGGCAGTTGTAAAGCGAAAGTTTGGGGATAAGGCGCGGAGTCGTTCCCATGTATGCCTGATACTCCTGCCCGAATTCGGCCATCAGGAAATGTTCTTCGCGGCGGATAAGGAAGTGATACATCACAACAAAAAAGGTGAAGAGAAAAGCGACTATGAAGAGGTGGCCGCTGGTTAGCGCGAGGCCGAGGACGCCGATCAGGGAGAAGAAATAGAGCGGGTTGCGCACCACTGAAAACGCACCGTAGGTGATCAGTTTTTTATTTTTGAAGCCGCCGAGAAAAGCCGAGGAGTAGACGCGGCCCAGGGCGCAGAAGGCGACCAGAAAATAACCGGCGAACTCCATGATTTCATGGAAAGGCATGTCGTATGAGAAGAAAGGCCTGGAAAAAGCGATAACCAGCACGCAGAACAGTATGCTTACACCGGAATACAACATTCTGTTTTTATTCAGACTTTTTGCCACATAGAGCTCCCTTGCGAGGTTGACATTAAAGAGGATGGAAATTTACTTATGTCAATATCATGTTTTGTGATTTATTACTTCCCTGATCTCCGGGCCTGGAGTAGCTAAAGAGAGAAGGAGTAACCGTTCATGACTATCCAGAAAAATCTTGCCGCGCAAGGGGCATTTCTGTTTCGCTGGCGCAGTTTTATACCGTTGCTTTTGCTGGTTCCGGCGCTGATGGCTTTTTCGGATGCCGTGGTGTTTGAGGAAAAGTACGGCGAATTTATTGAAGAAACGATGGTCATGATCGGTCTTGTTATTTCCCTCACGGGGCTCGCTGTGCGGTGGATGACGGTCGGGTTTGTTCCGGGCAGCACGTCGGGGCGCAATACGAAAGAGCAGCGCGCCGATCATCTCAATACCGACGGCATGTATTCGATTGTCAAAAACCCTCTTTATCTTGGGAATTATTTTGCCATTCTCGGCGTGTTGGTGTCGGTCAAGGTGTGGTGGCTGGTGCTGATCGGCAGCCTTGCTTACTGGCTTTATATCGAGCGGGTGATTGCCGCCGAGGAAAAATTCCTGATCGAGAAATACGGGAGGATTTATAACGAGTGGGCGGAGAAGACGCCGATTTTTCTTCCTGATTTAAGGTTATGGCGTAAACCGGCGATGGGCTTTTCCTGCAAGACCGTTTTGAAGAGAGAATATAACGGGTTGATGGGCGTTGCCTGCGCTTTCTTTGTCAGCGAATACATGATCGACGTATGGTTCGAGCGCGAGCCGCTGCGCCTTTGGCTGCGCGAGGACTGGCCGTGGGTGGCGGGGTTCGTCATCGCGGCGGCGGTGTTTCTGACGCTGCGCACCCTCAAGAAATATACGCGTTTTCTGAAGGTTGAAGGGCGCTAGGCGTTCGGCGCAAATCGCGGCGCGGCGGCATGCAGCGCGGCGGAAATATCCTCCTCCATGTCGGGAATGTCGCTCGTGATGATATTGAGGTCGCCGGGGCTGGTCCAGGGGAACGGCTCCATGTTGTTAAAGCAGATTTCATACCATGCGGCGATGAGGGCGGCGCGGACCGTATCTTCGGGAACAGGGTAGGGAAGCGTTACCGTGCCTGAGACAAGTTCGCGGTCCTCGCGTTGCAACTCGACTTTCCATGCGTAATTTTCCAGCGCCTGCCGCAAGCGATCCTCGAACCGGTCGAAGCGTTCGTCGAACTCATCGCCTTGCGCGATTTCCGTCAGCAGGTGATGGGAGGCTTCGTCGTCCAGCAGCAGGCGGAAGCTGTATATCTTTTCGTTTTCAATCGGTGAAACAGTGATATCGACTGGCATGGGTTTCTCCTGTAATAAGGCTTGGAATATGGTGTGTATCACCCCCGTTATAATTATGTCAAGGGAATGAGATGAGTGAAGATATTATATTGCTTGGGATCGAGAAAGGCGTCGCCACGGTCACGCTGAACAAGCCGGATGTGCATAACGCGTTCGACGAGCACATGATCGCGCGGCTGTCTGCGATCTGGGACGAGCTTGCCGTGCGCGAGGACGTTGCCGCGGTGGTGCTGCAGGGCAAGGGCAAAAGTTTTTCCGCCGGGGCGGACGTCAACTGGATGAAAAAGGCGGCGGGGTATAGCGAGGCGCAGAACCGGGAGGAAGCGCTGAAGCTGGCAAAGATGCTCTACAAGCTTTACACGCTGCCGCAGGTCACGATCGCCTGCGTGTTCGGCGCGGCGATGGGCGGGGGCATGGGGCTGGTGTCGTGCTGCGATGTGGTGATCGCGGACAGCGAGGCGAAGTTCGCGCTCTCGGAAGTGAAGCTCGGGCTGATCCCCGCCACTATCGGCCCCTATGTCATCCGCGCGATGGGCGAGCGGCAGGCGCGGCGCTATTTCCAGACGGGGGAGCGGTTCGACGCCGCGACCGCCTACCGCATCAATTTCGTGCATGAACTGGCCGAGCGGCCGGAAGACGTTGAATACCTGCTTCACAAGGTTCTGCAGGACATTGAAAAGAACGGCCCGCTCGCGATGAAGGCGGCGAAGAAACTGTGCCATGATCTCGCGGGGCGGGCGATTGATGAGAGCGTGCTGGCCGATACCGCGAACCGTATCGCCGCCATCCGGACTGCGCCGGAAGCGAAGGAAGGGCTCGCTGCGTTTTTGGAGAAACGCAAGGCGGAGTGGGGGAGGAAATAAGTTTTTTACCGCGAAGGCGCGAAGGGGCGAAAGAAAGTAATGGAACCACAGATTAACACAGATTGGAAGGAATCTTTTTATCTGTGTTAATCTGTGTGCATCTGTGGTTTAAAAAGCCTTTCCTTAAACTTCGCTCCTTCGCGTCTTCGCGGTAAAAAGAAAGCTTGTAAATGAAAGATCCGCAACTTTATTTTTTCACCGCCTCCCCTCTGAAACTGATCGCGCTGTCGGTCTGTTCGCTGGGGGTTTACGATCTGTACTGGTTCTACAAGAATTGGCATTGCATCAGGGCGCGCACGGGCAGGGACATCAAGCCGTTCTGGCGGGCGTTCTTTTCGCCGTTCTGGGCGTATCCGGCTTTTAAAAATGTCGACGAAGCGGGGATCGAATACGGGCTGGGGGACAGGCTGCATCCCGCCGTGCTTGCCGTCGCCTATGTCCTGCTCATCATTCCGGGGATGTCGTCCGGCATTGAATGGATGGTGAGCCTGCTTTCCTTCGTACCCATTCTCCCTGCCAACAGGCTTGCCATGCAGATCAACCGGAACGTCGTGCCGTCCTATAAAGAGAATGACGAGTTTTCCCGGAAAAACTGGGCTGTTATCGTAATCGGCGGCATCGTCCTTGTCCTTGCTATCCTCGGCACGTTCCTTGAGCCGGTCGAGTGAATCTGGACAATTATCCGTAATCCGCGTATGAAAAGGGATGAAACTTTTTTTGAGTTTAGCCCTGCTTTTCATTTTCGCGATCTCCGCGCTCGCGGAGGAGAAGGGCGATTGCGGACCCGAGCTGCGCGCCTATGTTTACGGCCCGTGGGCCATCGCCAAGGGCATGGCGGATTACAGGGCGGCGATGGATGCGGGTTACGAAGTTTGCAGCGAAAAAGACCCGGAGAAATTCGAGGGCGCGGCGGAGACTTACGAACTCCTGCGCGGGAATACCGGCAGGGAGATGGAGCAGGCGATGGAAGTGCTCGATTACCTGATCGCGAATCCCGATGCGAAAAAAGTATCGGAAGAGTGCATGGCCGATGATAGAGCGCAGGAGTCCTTACGCAAGGAAGTCCATGCCGCCGTCGACGGGCAGTACAGCAAGGCGTTCGAGCGCCGTCACAAGGCGCTGTCTTCTGGAGAGACGGCCGAGGGCAAAGACAGTTGCGGGCTCGTGCTGGAAATGGTGAATCAGTACGGGGAAAATCTGGACCGCTATGAACAGCTTCAGCATGTTCTTTATGAATCGTCCAAGAAGCAGGGCAAAATCATCCTGACCGGCAGCGACCGCAAAAGTTCCTTCCGCAGCTTTGAGAAAACGCGCGAGAAGCTTTCTCATGAGTAATTCCGTTACCGTCCGCGCCCTGCGTCCCGATGAGTGGGAAATATTCCGCGCTATACGCCTGAAGGCGCTGCGGGCGCATCCCGATGTATTTCTAAGTGTCCGTCCACAAAGTTCTTGAATCGAAAGAATCATTTGTGATTCACTGGAAGGCAGCCGAAAGGAGGCCTTTATGTGGACAGCCGAAAACCGTGCCCGATACAACCGGGACAAGCT
>Ga0187893_10001063_pt1 | contig 68334 bp, 69 predicted proteins | sample MA1701074metaG_FD_139574 | JGI IMG/M metagenome (GOLD analysis project Ga0187893, IMG submission 139574) | White microbial mat communities from a basaltic lava cave in the Kipuka Kanohina Cave System on the Island of Hawaii, USA - MA170107-4 metaG ...
CAAACGTATAATCGGATTCGGCCGCATAGCGCTCTGGGGTACCGGCCCCCAGCACCGGAAACGGTCGCGCCACGGTGCGCATAGTCACATAGGTGATGGTACAACCACAGGGGGCAGGTCAGAGGCCTGGATAGACGTAAGCCGGTTTTATGCCAGAGACAAGCCCTTGTACCAGACCACCGGCGATGCTAAGCACTCTGGAGCCCCCTCACGTTCAACTGCTTCTCATGGTTCTCTGACAAAGTCATTCGCCCTCCTGCGTAAACGGCTTCGTCGAAATTCCGCCGAGAACCAAGACTAAACTTCAGATCGAGAGCCTCTTTTTCTGCATTCATCACTTCACGACTCTGGCTGACGAACCCACAGCAATGTCGGCCTTGACTGAGTCGAAGCAACCGCTCTCTATATCTCATCACAGTTCCACACCTTGTGCAGACGCAACTTGACAACGTTTCGAGAAGTGCGGATAAAGACAATGCGTTGGCACGGTAACACCCTGCCCGGCTGATCAGAAAGGAGTCGCGATGAAGACACCACCCAGCAGAGAACAAATCGGTGAACGGGATGTGAGGACCGCCGTCGAATCCTTGAAAGTCGCATCATTTAACTCACGATTTATCCGGACCGGCTGCAACGCTGCCGATCCAAAATGGAAATTGCCCAACGGCCAATCAATTCAAAAATATGTTCGCAATCAAATGAATGGGTTTAGAAAAGATGTGCTTCCCATTCGCGGTCAACGCTTACACGGGAGCGTCTTCCACAAAGTCAATTCCGCGACGATACTGACGATCGCACATCACAATTTATTCAAGCCGGTTATCCCAACCGCGCGGGATTTATTCCATGTTTACGGGCCTGACCGTAACAACACTAAGGATTGGACACGGTATTATCGTTACGCGTGGAAACAACCAGGGCCGCACGCAATCATTTATTCGAAGGATTCGCAAATCATCCAGGAAGGGAAACTTGCGTGCAACTCTTATTCGTACTCCGGCCAGAGCTCTTACGCCATCGTCGGCGCCGGCATGTTCTTCCTGCCTGAGTTTGGCGATGCGCAAGTCAGCATCCGGCCCTATGTACAATGGCTGACAAGCGCCAGCTTTACAGGCACCGAGAGCGCACCAGCTTCGGCTACCGCTTATCTTGGCATTTATGTCGAGAGTTGGGCACGAAGCGGCGGCATGCACTATGTCGATCGTGACCTCTGGATTCCGGTCTGGTCACAGAACACGCAGAGCTACGTGACAAACCTGACGGCGGGAGGTGCTGCCACTGTCGGCGACGGGTTAGCCACCGACATTCTCGCTGTCAGTCAGCGCAAATACGCGATTTATGTGTATGCATATCTCGAGACGAGTGCGGGACCGCAGCAGCAAAAGAATGAACAGCGTTTCGTTACGATTGATATCGACGCCACTGTTCCTTACGTTGTGGTGGAAGAAACGCTGTAGCGAGCCGGCCCCAAGTGTCTCTTGATCACATCTTGGCGCTGACGGTGCCAACGACGTTTCTTGGGCACTGTTCGAGACGTGTGCTGGGAAAGGCGCATTAGACTACCGCCCGCTGGATTTACGAAACACCACGGTTACTGATAATGCTGGGCTTGGGTCAGAAAGAGGCTGGCGTACAGTCCTTGCCGTCGCATCAGTTCATCGTGAGTCCCTTGTTCCACGATTTGCCCCTCATCGACAACAAAGATCCGATCCGCCATTTTCACTGTCGACAGCCGGTGACTGATCAAAATGGCAATGCGACCTTGGGCCAGCTCATGAAACCGCTCGAACAGCTCTGCCTCCGCTTTGGCGTCCATCGCACTGGTGGGCTCGTCGAGCACGAGAATTTGCGAATCTCGCAGTAACGCTCTAGCCAGCGCCACTTTCTGCCATTCCCCGATGCTCAGTTCAGACCCACCATCGAACAGCTTACCGAGCAATGAGTCATACCCTTGCGGCAAGCGTTCGATGACCTCATGGACCCCGGCTTGCTTGGCTGCGTGGATGACGGCGGAATCGTCAACTCCGGAAGATCTCACACCCATGACGATGTTCTCTTTTGCCGATAGCTGAAACTTCACAAAATCCTGGAAAATACCGCTGACCATACCTCGAACATCAGTGACAGGGTAGTCCCGTAGGTCCGTCCCATCGATTGTGATGCGCCCGCCCGATGGATCGTACAGACGACACAACAGCTTCACCAATGTCGTCTTTCCGGCTCCGTTGGCCCCGACGAACGCCACATGCTCGCCGGGCCGGATTGAGAACGTGAAGTCTCGAATCGCCACACGTTCTTCATGCGGGTATTGGAATGCCACATGATCGAACACAATACCCTGCGTGATTGGGCGAGGCAGCGGTTTCGGATGTGTTGCCTTTGGCAAACGAGACTGAATACTCAAGAACTCATCCAATGTGGTGAGAAACAGATTGCTCTCATAGAGGCTTGCCACACTCTGCCCCAACCCCTCCAGAAACCCCGAAGCCCGCTGCACGGCCTGAAAACAAATGACCAGGTCGCCCACAGTGAGCAACCCATGGAATGTTCGGACCGCTACAAAGCTGCAGATTCCAAATACACCTGTTACACCAATGATTTGGGCGATAAGAGTTTTGACCGCCCAACGTTGCTCTAAAGCAATGAATTCCCGACGTAACACGGATCGGGTCTCTTGGAACCATTCTCGCAACCTAGGCCCCAGGTCAAACAGCCTGATTTCTTTCGCTGCCGTGGCCTGTGTCAACAGTGTATTGACGTACCAGGCCTTGCGCTCGAGTGGGATGCGCTCGCGCTCCCAAGCATAGAGCAGGTTGGATTGTTGCACCCTCACCAAGAGGTAGGGAATCGCCGTCAGTACTAAGACTGGAATTATCCCCCAATGCAGCCACCACAGTATGACCACCATTGAGAGCAATGAAATGGTGTTTTGCCCCAATTGAAGCAAGGCGTTGAGAATGGCTATCGGTCGGTAGGGAGCCTCTTGTTGCGCGTGATGCAACGTATCTTGATACTGCGCATTTTCGTAGTATTCAAGATCGACCTCAATCGACTTTGCCTGAAGGAGCCCGTACATGTGATCGGTGACGGTTTGAGCTTGTATCTTGGAAATCAGACCTGCTGCCACATTCAGCGTGGCACTAACCCCCGCAACACCCGCTAACCCCGCAAGGATCATGATGATGCGAGTCAAGAAAGATTCGTCCGAGGGAGTCTTCAGTCCTTCGGTCACGGTATCGATCAACAATTTCGTGAGATACAGCATCACCAGCGGAAGAAGTCCCTGGATGACGCGCAGCACGATGCTGCTAATAGCTAAAGTTGGACTGCTCTGCCATACGAATGAGAGCGCACGGCGGACCGTGATTAGAAAAGGAGCTATGCGATTCATCATGATAGTCATGGGCAACGGAACCGCGGAGCAAAAGTCTTCAGGACTTCATGGTTCTGAGTTGTGGACCGTGACTGGCAGACACCCGGCTCACGCCCGATACTGAATCGGAAGGATACGAAAAAGTTATGGCGAAGCATCGCCACTGCTTCCCCGGCTCGTAGAATGCCTCGGAATCCAATGTGAGCCATGCATGGCCGTCGAGATTCGACGCTTCTTTCCTGACTCCACAGTGAAAACGAACCGGGTATCCCAGTTGCCGAGCAAGTCGATAGAGCGCCAATGCCCGCGGAAAGCAGTTTCCCCTTTCGTTATAGGGAAACAGTTGAAGCCAACGATCCACATAGTAGATGAGCTTCCTCATCGTAGCATCATCAGACCGTCCGGCCCGTGAGCGCAGGCTTAAACGCTCCAGCACCAGCGGCAAACTGTTGAATCGCAGCAAGAGACGAACCCACCCTACGATCAGACCTACTCGAAGCACAGTCCAATACTTTTTCACGAGTAGACTCATAAAGGATGCTATCTAACCACCTTGTGCAACCCAACGATTGATTGCTCCACGAATTTCAGGTGAAAGAAGCCGCTTGATCGTTCGATGAAGGGGAACGATCAAGCGAGAGAGACAAGAAAGGGCATTGCGCCAGCGAAACCACCGGGGAGGAGTTGCCGCCACGGGGCTATGGGCACGACACAGCAGTAAGCCAAATCGCCAGCGCTCCCACCATGAATCTTTTAAGGAGAAATAGAGTGCCGCTGCCTGTTCTTCCCAAACTCCATCATACCCGTCCGACAATAAAGAGGCCGGCATTCGGTGGGCAAGTGCTTGTACATCTGTATCAATCTTGAGCCTCGCAAGCACTCCCTCAGGGAGTGGAGCATCTAACATCAGGCGTGCAAGCGACAATCCCATATAAACCAGGCGTCGGCAGTGCCAATCCGACGCATCTCGCACAATCCTCTCCCAGTCGAGACCGGGCTGGGCGCGAAGGAGTTCGGCTACGTCACAGACCCATTTGAGATGTTCCCAGGCATGCTTCGACCCATGAACACACAGCACAATCAGTAAGTCTTCCGGTGCCAATCCGGAAACCGTGTGATTCTCGAACACCACAGAGATCCGCCGCTTCCAGAATTCTGGGCGATCTAATCGAAAGACAAAGTGTTGATGGGCCATCTGCCACTGCAGATCCACTCGACACAGCGTCCGAGGCTTCACGAACACATGATGCGGCCCGTCATCATGATGCGCATCACCCAACTCGGCCTCCGCCATTCTTCGCTCGTAGCCCAGCGTCGATAGGATAGCCTGTGCCTCCGTAACGGAGCCTTCGGCAACAAGCAGGTCGAGGTCGGTAAAATCGCGGAGAGCCAGATCGCCATACGCCAATACGGCAAGAGTGGCCCCCTTGATCGGAATGACCGGGACTCCACGCGCGTTGAACGTTTCACATAGCGTGATGAGTTCTTGGGCGAGCGACCAATTCAGTAGTGCTCCGACCTTGGTTTTGTGCCGCAACCGGCTTAATGATTCGGCCGGCACGAGGTCGGACGCGACTGCGGAGAGATTCCTGTACAATAGTGGGATCACGCCATGATATTCCGCCATCTCACCGAGGATCGACCAGTCCAGCGATTCTTGCACTCTTTGCCTGATACGTGTCTTGAGATCATCGGTCATAACCGTACGGGCACACCAGACCAGGAGTTCGGATTCTGGTGACAGCGGGAACTGACGGTCAATGGGCCGTTCCATCATCATCTCGCCTGCTCAAGCAGTGGGGTGATTAATTTCGGGAGGTCGAGGATATCTCGTCCAAAGTGCAACCGGTAACAATCCACCTGCTGAACGAGTTTCGCCAAGACCCGGAATTCTCGTCTCGCGACCTCAGAATCATAGACCAGCAAGGCCTGGGGAAGGAGGAGTTCCATTGCACGGCTCTTTGGCAGGGGTTCCAAATGGCTGTGGGTGGAATCGACAACATGGGGGAACAGCATGATGGCTGGATGACAACACTCACCCACTGAGTTCGGGTAGAGCTCCTCCGCGTAAAACCCTCGCTTGGGGAAACCTGGGCGCAGTATGTGATCAGGCGCATTTCTGAGTTCTGGAAAAAACGCGATTGTTTCTTCGGTCACGTTGATCTTGATTGGGAAGGGCAGAATATCGACATGTGTGCCGGCGTCTCTGATCAACGGATGATCGTCGGAAAGATAGCGATAGCCTGATCGAAGCAGCGAGATAAACGATGTCGTCTTACCGCGTCCGCTATTCCCTGGAATCAAGACCGCCCGGCCATATTTCTCCAGCGCGGTTGCATGAACAGTATAGAGCCCCTCGCATCGCAAGAGTTCGATCAAGGCGAGATGAAATAAGTACTCAATCAGACTCTCGTGAATCGTCTCGGGCTTGATCAAATAGCCATCGGCTTTATGTTGCTTAGCATCAATCACCAGCACTCCAACATCAAAAAAGTCTGCTATTAAACGCCCGTCGTCATGAAATACCTGGTGCGGCAACCCTGTCGGTCGTTGATCCCCGAGCTCTTCGCCGGTTCCCGAATATAGTCGGCGTGCCAGCGGCGACATGATTAGGGGAATATCGGTTCGATTCTCGACAGCCTGGAACCACAGAGTCAGCGGAACGGATTCGTCGAGCGAGTTTCGTCGAAAGTGTTTCAGCAATTCAGTCACTGGCGCAGCAAGGAAAGGAGACGTCGTGACATAGCGCACTGACTTATCGTAAAGAGAGAATAGATACTCGATCATGGGCTGGTTGACTACACAACTCGTCATGCTTCTCCTCAAGTCGAAGTCTGTACTCACTTATTCGACATGGGTTGAAAGGTAGACTGGCTGGTTCTTGCGAAACAGCCAGCTCCCGGCCTATCTAACTTTAATGACGGCCACCCCGATGGCCAAAATTGCCAAAATTTCCCCAATTCCCATACTTATTCTTGTGTCCATTGCCCGAACGTGTTGCGGTGATATCCCGCAATAGTTCGTGCTTGGCAAGAACTGGTTGGGCATATGACTCTTTCTGTTGCGCCTTCATGCTGTTTCACCTCCTTTCTTGTTGAAGTAGCCCTTCCTCGATCATCTGGGTGACCAGAGTGACGAGATCATCAAGGGCCCGATCTGGAGCGACATCAAAACGGTCACAAAGGACCGCATGGATGTCGCCGATTGTGTTGTCGCCAGTACATTGCTCCCAAATGACGCTGCCTAACCGGTTTAACGTGTAGTACCGGCCGGTACTCAGATCCAACAGCACTGTCTCGCCGTCCATGTTCGTACCTTGCACATTGATGCTGGGCCGGAGAATGATTCGATCAAGCATCTTCTGACTGACGAGGTGATTTGGTGCGATAGGAAGTGCGGGCGCATGTGAGGCATCTGACATGGTGACTCCCTCCTTAATCGGCTGTAACTACCGCGATCTCGTCGATGTCAGAATATGACATTCGGTCTGAACAGAAGAGGCTGATTTCCTCTGCGTTGGATTCAAAAATACCTCATTTTTGATGATCCAAATATGCTGCTTTTGGAGGGGCAGTACGGTCTGCGCACCGCACGCTTTTGAACGTTCTAAGCATCCAGGATGGCTCAGCCAGGAGAGAAGCGCTAATGAATTTTGGGTTAAAGCAGCGGAAATGCCCGTGCAAGGGACCGTCGTTACAAAGAGAAAGTGATGTGAGCCAAGTCGGCAACTGGTTCGGCAGAAAGGGCAATTCCCTGAGGAAGGTGGATTCAGATTCAAACACCCAGTCCAAAAATCTTAATGAGAAGTTTCCGGCGGATGGACTCTCTTAGGCAAGGTCATCAGGCATCAGCCTCACAACCAGGCTCGCTGAATTTTCCCTTGCGAACGGAGCGGATTGATCGCAACATGGCCCGGCGGGGAGACAGGGGACTCTACAAATTGTTGACTGTGATGATGGCGTCCATCCCGAACCACAAATGACGGCTCCTAGGCAGCCCAATTCCACTAGCAAGCAACAACAAGAGCAATTCGATCAAGCCAGCCGGAAGAGCATTCTAAACAATCCTAAGTACGCTTTGGTCAGTTCGGTCGCTCTCCTCGCATTCGTTCTGATGACGGTCTCTCTGATCCTGTTGATTAGGACAACAACGCATCCTGCTGATGAGCGTGCGTGGGTGAAGGTGCAGGAGGCGACCATTGTCGGCCCTCTCGTCCAACATAACGTCCCACAAGCAACAGTGTTCTTTAACAATACCGGCTCCTCCCCCGCACTGGAGACTAAGATTCGTCTGGTGATGACGGTCTGGCCTTCGAACAAGCTCCCTGACTGGGAGATGCCGTTGAAGTTGGCGACTGATAGTGAAACCATTGGTGAAATTGATCCAGACACTATCGTGTCTCGGACTGTTTCCTTGATGGCTCCACTGACCGACGAACAGGGTATGTATCTAGAGCGCAAAGACTGGTTGATTGTGACGCTCGGAGTCGTCTCATACGTGGATACATTTGGCAACCGCCATGAAACGAAGCTGTGCCTAATCTGGCGAGATATTTCCATCGAGCGCCTAAGTCCCTGCGAGAAATGGAACAACGCCGATTAATGCAGGAGTTTCTCGGCGAATGTATTGAATCTTGCGTGGCGAAACGATGGGCGGCGACCGTCCGAAACACGGCACCCGACGATTTCTAACATTGAGTGAATTATGGCTATCGTGGAGGTATCGAAGCGATCCTCGCTGAATACTACCTATTCAGCGAGGCCTGACCTAACCAGAAAGGAACAACCACACGATTACAGAGTTACCGCTCCGGATTTCGTGCGGCCGTCACAGCCGAAGCAAACTTCAGGAGACTCGCTCGCTCTTCGTCGTCCAGGGCCAACAAGAGATGCGCCTCATCCCCGTGCATGAGACGTAGGCTCAAGAAAGGCTCTTCCCGCCGTTTTTCTTTATTGTCCCACATCGCATCGATCAGCTGCACTTTATCCAATTGCCCGACTGACACAACATCGTAGCGGAAGTAGGTATCCCCGATGACGATATCGAACAAGACGTTGCCGGCCGTCAACAGCGCCAGATTGAACCGACCTTGATCTTCGTACCCTTCCGGCAGAAACCTATTGACGTGGCAGAGCGCAACTTTACGGTCGCCCAACGCTTTGCGAAATTTCTCCCTCAGTGCGTCATAGTCGATCTGCAGAGCTTTTTCATCAGGCCCGGTTGCTGCTACAGCCGCCGCTTCTGCTTTGTCAAAGATCTCATCGGCGGACATCATTCCTGACATAACATTCTCCCCTTGTTGTCGTTGGAGTAGATCTGACGAATGCCCTCGGAAGCCGTACGGTACCCGGCCATCTGTGGCAATTGCAAGAGGGCTGAGCAGTATTGTAGGCCTACGGCCGAGCCTCCACGACGTGAAAGAATCGCTTCTCGCCTGCCTCGTCCACCACCGTCACTTCGAACGTGTTCCTCGTGACACGGATCAGGCCGAAGTTCTGGTATCCCGATTCGTTGATCAGCCGCCTTGGATGCAGCGCCTCACTGGCCGCAGTCATCCTTCCAGGCCGGGCCGAGAGAGGCCCAACCATATACTCATAAAAATCAATGCTACCGTCTTGATCAGGATCATAGGCGTTGGCCTGTACCCAATGCACATCCCCCGCAAGGAACACAACGTTCTTGATCTTGTGTCCGAGAATTGCGTCGACTATCACCTGCCGTTCGCGCCCAAAGCCGGTGCCGTTCGGTTCACCGCCCCACCCATCGTTGCCGACCCCGCCTTTCACGACCGACAGTGGAACAGAAGTCGCAATGACTTTCCAAGTTGCGGTGGACGCGCGGAGTCCGTCGAGCAGCCATCGCAATTGTGCAGTCCCGAGCATTGTCTTTGTAGGACCGTCTTGATCCTCGTTTCGGCTCCGATACTGTCGCGTGTCCAGAATGAAGAGCTCAAGATCGGCTCCGTAGCGAATGCTCCGATACATCCGATTCGGATCATCATCGGGAGAAGCGATCGGCCAGTATTCCCGAAGCGCCTGCCGACCGCCAGGCATTTGCTCATCAAACGGGCCTGAGAAATTGTCACGAACCTCATGGTCATCCCAGACCACATAAACAGGCACCGTCCTCAAAAAGCGCTGGAGCGCCGCGGCGCCGCGTTGATAGCGATGGCGCACTCGATAGGTCTGCAGCGTCGTGGCTTTGAAATCGGCTCCGGGCTCGTTCGGCGGCGAAGGGCAGGGATTATCGCCATAGACCGTATCACCGAGGAATAGAAAGAAGTCGATCTCCTGTCGCTGAATGACGTCAAAGATAGGATAGCCGCCTGCTCCTTGGCGGCATCGTCCTTGGCCACCAAGGTCTCCGCTCCAGGCAAACGTCACGGGCACGGAGGTCTTCTCATCCGGCAGGGTGAGAAATTCTCCCTTTGCTGCAAGCTTCCCCGCCAGTTGCTTTCCGGTCTGGTCGGCTGAACCGCTCAGAATATGATAACGATAGCGCGTCGAAGGGCTCAGACCGTCAAGAGGGATGGTCAGCGTGTAATCCGCTTCCGCGGTCGTCGTCACGTATGCCGTTCTCGATGCGGGGGTCACTACCGACGCCAGTTTCGAAGCCCGTTCCCACATGGAGACTGGTGCCCACTCAACCTGAACCGATGCAGGTCCATCAGTACGCAGCCAGAGCAACGCCCCGTGTGAGCTGACATCACCAACAGCCAGACCTTGGGGCAAGAGATCCGATGCCAGGAAGGACTTCTCCTCAAATGAGCTACTCGACCGAATAGTCTCCCTGGAGAAGGCAGCACAGCCGACGAACAGAGCGACAACAGCAAGAAAACTACCCAACAGGAAGAACCTGCGCATCGGGCAGTCGTACCCTATGCTGATGAAGAAGGTCAAGCAAGAGACCGGCATCGGACTTGATAATCGACAGATCCGAACGGCATACTGGGCAGAGTCGAACGAGGATCATGTGCAAGACATAAACTGCTGCGTGCCAAACTGCCTAGCGAAACCCTATGCCCCGGCCGGGACCCGATCCGTCTGCAAAGAGCATTTCCTCAACTTTCTCACGTGGCGACGCCGCCGCGGGCCGCAGATGTTCCACACCTATGCAGGCATGGCAATGGAAGAACGAGACACCATTGCCACCGAATGGATGAAGACCATCCGCATGGACGAAGTGCCCGTCGCTGCTCCAAAGCTTTGACCATCATTGTCCTGGGCTACAGCGATAGGCCGTACTGATAGAAGTCGTCCCGCTGCCCCTTCGCCGTACATGAGATGCAACGAACATGTCGCTGAGCAGATACGTCCTGGCTGCGAGGATCGATGAAAAGGTCGGGTATAGCTGCACAAAGCCGACCGCACTCCCAGCGCGGTCTTCGGCTATGAGGACTACCGATTCATCGCGAACAAGACGATCACTCAAAAATTGACGGGCGACCATGATATCCGACTGCTGCCCGTAGAACTGACGGTAAGCGTCAAACAGTGGACCGAGTTGGTCAAGATCGTGAAGCGTGGCTCGGCGAATGGTATGGGGCATGAGCACGTTGCGATAGAATTGTCGCCTCTCTTTTGCGACGCCGACTCGCTTCTTTCTCTCCCTTTTTCTTCAGCGGGCGGTCTTGCAGTCTTTCCCTGCGCGCATTGAGCGAGCACCGCCATTCCTCTTCCTTCCGCTTTCCACTCCGGGCCTGGCAGAGTGCGGAGTAACGTCGCCGAAGGAGCGGGAACCCGTCGAGACTCAGCCAGGAAGGAAAGCGGAAACTGACCGAGTCCGCGAGGGAATTTCCGAAGGCTTCCGCCTGGCGGAGTCCGAACGGGTCGCTCCGAGAGGCGCGGACGCGTCTGCGCTTTGCCAGGCCCACCCTCCCCTCACCCCATCACCGGCGACCCATGATGATGGATCATCAGCCACTCGTCGCCGATGAGCTCGTAAAGGTTCGTGGCGAGCACCTTGGCTTGTTGCGGTTCGTCGGACTGTTGCGTCGTGAGATTCTCGACACAGATAACCCATGCCATATCACCTGCCACTTGGACCATGACATCGGTGAGTTCAAACTTCATCGAGAAGGTATTGTTGAAGATCAACACCCAGGAATCACGCACGGCAGGCCACCCGGAACGAATGGTCCAGCCCGGGTGAATACAGGTGACGTATTCTTGATGCGTCCAGACTTCGTCCATCTTCGCAATGTCGAGACTCTCAAAGGCTTCGTAGAATTTCTGGTTGGCTTTAGTGACGTCTTCGATGCGTTGTTTCAACACAGAACGCCTCTCAGTCAGCGAAGTCGTATCATACTGCAACCGGATGGAACACGGCGAGGACATTTCTCACAGGCATCAACGCGACTGTGAGCGGAAAACTGACGAACAATCGAACCGCATCGACAGACGTGGCTACAGTACGGGTTGTGTGCTCACCGTCTGACCAAGTCGGTACTGATGGACTGACAGGAATTGCCATGGGGAAGGAGCGATGCCGTAGCCACCTCGGTTGTGAGGAAGGCGTTGCGGAAGGTTAGGTTGAGGTGGATCAGCTTCAGACTTTCAGGCTTGGCACTGCTTTACATATAGTCCAAGCATCGCTCAGGTCGTCTCTCTCAACCGATATGGCATGGCTCAGGCGAAAACACTCAGGCGACGCCCGTCAAGTCGCACGAAGGGCATACCACGGATAGATCGGTTTATAGGAATGAAATCCGTGCGGCGCTTCAACCATCATGCAGTGCGCAATCAGGTCTTCATCACCGGCGTGCGGTGACCGCCCGACTCGTTCGTCGGGCCATCCAATCGTTAGAAACCCTTCTTCGCCATCGTTACCACAGTTTCACTGATCCGGCTCAATGGAGCTCTCTTCCTCAATCCCCAAACAGGTGTCACAGGCGCCGCATAGGAAGAAACGACATCTATGTTCGATTGGTCTTGGGAGACTTATAAACAAGTCATGAAGTGTGGTCAGCACTCCGCCAACCATCCTTCGAAGCTCCGGTTCCGTATACCGCAGAGGAACCAGGCGCCGCCGCTGCCAGCCCCTGAGAATAAAGGTCTTCCCCGTTTTTGCATAGGGCTGTTGACACACCATCACGAGCTCTCTCCCTTGGTCATCTTCAATGATAAATCCCTTTACATTCATATTTGTGCCACCTTCCTTTTTTGGAGATCTCGCTGTCGGCACTTGAGGATGCTAAGCAGCTGGCTGCTTCCGCAGCTACCTGCCGGAACTGGAGAACGGCTCACGCGCGCTCATTTGTTTTTTGTTCCCTCCTGATCAATGCTCAAAGCAATGTACCTAATCATCGGGCTACAGACTGTCAGAAGAGAAAGGATAGGCCTATCGGGAAAACCCTTAGATTGAGGCGGAATGCCTCCTGAGAAACCCTAGCAAGTTCACGGAACGATCGTGGGAATGTGGAGGCCCTGAGATGAGGATTACGAGTAGGGCTGGATGAGCCCGACACGGATAGCAAAACGGACGAGCCCCGGCACATCGTGAATTTCGAGCCGCTCCATCAGCTGCGATCGATGGGTTTCGACCGTTTTGACGCTCAAATTGAGATAGTTCGCAATTTCTTTTGTCGTGCGGCCTTCCGCAATGAGTTGCAGGATTTCGCGCTGACGCATGCTGAGCTTGGCCAGCGGACCGGATGGCCCTTCGGACTTTCCTCGATACGCTTCGATCGCATACTTGGCAACCGCCGGAGTAAGGTATCTCTCACCTTTACCCACCGTCCTGATGGCCAACTCCAGTTCAGCCAGTTCCGCACCTTTCAATAAATAACCGGACGCACCCACCTGCAAGGCTTGCTGGAGGTATTCTTCGTTGGCATGCATCGACAGCAGAATCACCCGCGTGTTCGGGGATTCCTTGACGATCCTCGATGTGGCATCAAGCCCGTTTAATCCCGGCATCGCAATATCCATGAGTACGAGATCGGGAGCATCCGTTTGCACAGATTTGACAGCTTCCCATCCATCTCCCACATCCGAGATGACTTCGAGGCCGTTGATTTTTTGCAGGAGCGCCCGCATCCCGGCTCTCACCAACGCATGATCTTCCACCAGAAGCACCCGGAGGCAACTCATGGTGACATCACCTCAACTTGTCCAGGCTGATTAGCCTGATCGTGCTGGGCGAGCGGGAAACAGAGTTGGAGTCTGGTCCCGTGATCGGGTGTTGACGAAATCGCCAAGGTACCACCCGCCAATCGCACACGCTCTTCCATGCCGAGCAACCCCATGCTTTCCCCTCCCCGGGCACGTTGCCGCGCCACCATCACGTCAAATCCTACCCCGTCGTCTTGGATAATGAGGATGACTTCTTGATCTTGCCGACGCAGCGTAAGGTCGATGGCCCTCGCTCTCGCATACTTCGAGATGTTGGTCATCGCCTCCTGCACGACTCTAAAACAGGCGACTTCCAGGGGAACCGGGACCCGCCCGACCATTCCTTCAACGGAGAAAGTAAGGACCCATCCATTACGCTCTGCCTGCCGGTTCGCATACCATCGAAGCGCGGGGACCAAGCCCAAATCATCGAGGAGTGACGGTCGTAAATCCAGCGCCAAGGTCCGCACTTGAGTCAGCAGCCGGTCCAGCAACTGAAGACTATCCGTGAGAGAACCTGAACGGACCTCTCCGGGCCCACGACTCTGGATTTCCTGCAGATCGATTTTCAGTGCAGTGAGCAACTGTCCGATTTCGTCGTGCAGGTCACGTGCGAGCCGGCTTCGCTCCTCCTCCTGCACCTGCATAAGCCGGCTGGAAAGCTCCCGCAGGGAATGGTTGGCATTGCTCAATTCGAAGGTTCGCTCATGAACTCGTATCTCCATTGAGGCATGCGCTTGCTGGAGGAGTGTCTCTGCCCGTTTCCGCTCGCTGATATCGCGGATAACTTTCGACACACCTACAAACTGACCAACTGTGTCCTTGAGCGGCGATAATGTCACCGACACATCGATACGGCGGCCGTCCTTGGTCAACCGAACTGCATCATAGGTATGAATATTCTGCGCTCCCCGCACTGAGGCCAGCAATCGGACTTTGTCCTGATGAAAATCGGCTGGGACAAGTGTCAGAATCGAACGGCCGATCATCTCGCTGGCAGTATACCCGAAGATACCCTCGGCACCTGCATTCCATGTGGTCACGAATCCATCGGGTGTTACACTGAGGATGGCATCACTGCTGCTCTCCACGATAGCCCCCAGCCGCCTGGTTGCGTCGTCGAGTTTCGCCCTTCTCGCTCGCGCCACAAGCGCCGCCGTAATCCAGAGGAGAGCCATGCCTAACACTCGATTGAAGGTCGCGATGTCCTGCGGGATACCCGGAGGGGACAGCGTGTATCCCACTTGAAGGAGAACGGTCCCAATGGCTGCAACGATGTAGGGAGCACTCGGCCACTCGATCCCGAGCGCCAAGAACACGGCGAAGGCATCCCCGACAACCCACGCCGCATACCCCCAAGGCATGAACATGTCGACAAGGAACGTCGCGACGAGAATCAGCGGAATCAGAACTCGGGCGTAATTAGTGTTCATCCCAGTCCGTGACGTGATGAAACACGACCATCTGTCATTCGACGAGAATTGGACCGCGAAGCAACGGAAGATCCAACGTCTTCCGCGATCGTATCATACCCTAATACCGGGACCAGGATCGAGACCGTCAGTGATGGGATAAATGTAAGGGTTTTAGCTGCTGAGCCCGGCTGTTTGACGGTTGACGACATAGACACCGGCCAGGATGAGGCCGATACCGATAAGTTCAATCAAACCCACCGATTCTTTTAGGATTAGTGCGGACAACGCCACTGCCGCGACGGGGGTCAGATTGCCCAGAACCGAGGCTCTGGAGGGACCGATACTTTTGACACCGAACAGCCAGGCCTGCTGCGCCACGGCCGTGGCAAAGACAACAAGATACCCAAGCGCGAGCCAATCGGACATTGTCACCGAACCGAGACCGGCATGCATCATTTTTTGATCAGTCCACAGCAGTGGGATCTGTAGGACCGTCGCAACCATCAACGTGGTCCAATTCACGGTCAACGCCGAAATCCGTTCCATGATCGTGCGGCTGCCGATACTATAGAGCGCCCAACTCACGACCCCAAGAAAGACCAACATACTCCCGAGTAGCGGTCGCTCGCCGGCCGCTTGGAAGCCTGCCACGGAAACCAATCCGACACCTGCGAAGGAGAGCAGTGCGCCGGCCCAGATCGCCCGCAACGGTACATCCCGAATCAACATAGCCGAGAGCAAAGCGGTGACGACCGGGCTCGACCCGATGATCACACCACCGACCGCGCCACTAACATAGTTCAACCCCATGAGAATGAGCAGATGATTTCCCAACACGCCAAGACCTAAAAGGCCGAGTAAGCCGATGTCGCCGCGGCTTATCTTGATCGCGCCGCCTTCTTTCGACCACCACGTTGCCAGCAGAATGGCCAACCCTCCGATATCGCGAAGAACCGAGGCTTCGACCGCCGAAAACGACCCCAAAGCCATCTTCTGCGCCACGATCGAACCACCCCACAGAACCGCCGCAAGCACAACGGACCCATAGGCCATGGAGGTGGATGGCTGACTCATGGCCTCTGGGATACCGTCGTTCCCACTCGCCGTCAAGCAGTATTCCTCGATCAAGACATTTTCTTGACGGCGTTTACGATTCTGCGTAGCCTTCGTCCAACACATAAGGTCGGTTACAAAGGAGGCATTTCATGATCCGGAAGCAGGCTCTCCGCGGATGTTTGGCAATAGCAGCAAGCGCATCCCTCCTCTTTGCAGGCTGCACGACAGCTCTCGTCCATGATGACGTTACCTACCCGCACACCGGCGCTCGTTGCTCAGGCTCTCAGGGTGTCGACGACTCTTCCATCGCCGTCCTGCCCGTTCCGGTGGTCGCCTTCTTTGTTCCTCACGCGAATCTTCACGAGATCAAGGCCGATGATTACCTGAAGCGCTGTGGAGACCCAACCAGGTTGATCAACCGCAGGGTGGAGGTCAACCGCATCGGGTGCATCCCGGCGGGATTGACGCGCATCATCACGCTCGGTGTCTGGCAATGGTGTCCGGCCAATGTGTCGTGGGGAGCAGATGTAAAGGCCTCGTGAGAGAAGAGGCGTACAGCCGTTTCCATTGCGGTACGCCCTTCAACACCGAATTCGAACCCGCATACTCTCCGTCTATCTCTCCCGCTCAAAACGAGTTATCGTAGACCTTCTCTCGATGGAGGGACTATCGGGCCTATGGCGAGTGCCTTGTCGATTTCTTGTTGCTTCGACGACTATCAGGTAAGTGGTCATTCCACCATTATCAACATCATGAGGAGTCTCCTATGAAATATCTCTGTCTCGTCTACGTTGAAGAGAAGATCCTGAACGCCCTGCCGAAACCCGAACGTCAAGCGCTTTCGGACGAATCGATCGCCTATTGTGGGGAATTGCAGAAGCTCGGCCGGTTTATCGCCGCCTCCCCACTCCATCCGGTGGAAACTGCAACGACGATCCGAGTCCGCGAAGGAAAGACCTCGACCACCGATGGACCATTTGCCGAAACCAAGGAGCAGCTGGGTGGGTTCTTCATGATCGACGTGAAGGATCTGAACGATGCCATCCGCGCCGCCTCGAAAATCCCGGCCGCCCGCATCGGCAGCATCGAAGTGCGACCGATGCGCGAGCTGGAACACGGCTGTGCCGACTGAAGTTGCTATGAGCGATGATCGTAGCAAGCAGGCGCAGGCGAGGGTCGATGAAGTGTATCGATCTGACTCGCGCCAAGTCCTCGCCACCTTGATCCGCTTGCTGGGCGATTTTGACGCAGCGGAGGAGGCGCTCCATGAAGCCTTTGCCGCAGCGATGGAACAATGGCCGCGTGACGGGGTCCCGGGCAATCCCCGCGCCTGGCTTGTCTCCACCGGCCGCTTCAAGGCGATCGACGGCATGCGACGGCGCGCTCGTTACGACGCCTCTCTGAATGAAATGGCCAAACAGATCGAGGCTGCGACCGGCGATCCACTGGAGCAGGAAGACGAGCGTATTGAGGACGATCGTCTCCGGCTGATCTTTACCTGCTGCCACCCTGCTCTCAAGCCGGAGGCACAGATGGCGTTGACGCTCCGCGAGGTCTGCGGCCTCACGACCGAAGAAATCGCGCGAGCCTTTCTCTCTACCCCGCCCACCCTGGCCCAACGGATCGTCCGTGCCAAGGCGAAGATCCGCGACGCGCGCATCCCCTACGAAGTGCCGCCACCGTCCGATTTGCCTGACCGGCTGGATATGGTGCTGCATGTCGTCTATCTCGTCTTCAACGAGGGTACTCGGCTTCGTTCGGTCCCTCATTGACCAGGGCCGATCTCTCCGGTGAAGCGATTCGCCTTGGCCGGCTCCTTTTGCAATTGTTACCTGAACCGGAAGTCATGGGACTCCTGGCTCTGATGCTGTTGCACGAATCTCGACGCACCGCGCGCACATCGGCAACAGGAGATCTCGTGCTGCTGGAACAGCAGGATCGGTCATTATGGAATCGTGGTCATATTCAAGAAGGTGTGACCTTGATCGAACGAGCGCTGGTATCACGGCGCTTTGGGCCCTATACGCTGCAGGCAGCAATTGCTGCGGTCCATGCTGAGGCACCCGGCACCATTGAGACGGATTGGGCTCAAATCGTCGCGCTCTATGATCTCTTGCTCAGAGTGGAGCCGTCGCCGATCGTGGAGCTCAATCGAGCAGTAGCGGTCGCCATGCGTAATGGGCCGAGCAGAGGCTTGGAGTTGGTCGATGAACTCCTGGCCCGCGGCGAGTTGGCGAACTACCACCTGGCACACGCTGCACGGGCCGATCTCTGTCGACGACTGGGAAAGAACACGGAGGCCCGCACCTCATACAAAAAGGCTCTCGCTCTCACCAAACAGGAACCGGAACGACGGTTCTTGGAGAAGCGCTTGGCCGAGCTGGGCGTAAAGGGTACAGAGCAGAAATAGCTTTAACAGGGAATATCAATCACCGGATCACAGAAGAGGGGGCCGATCGTTGGGGGTCGCATGAATTGAGTCATCGGATCACGCATGCCCGATGCAACTCCTCTGCTTCTGCCACGAACAACGTTCGAACTGCTGCGCGACTCTGAACTTGCCGAGCGGTTGCGGTTGTTGGTCGATGGCGTAATGAGTTTCGCCGAAACGCCACTTGTTGGCGCGACGAACGGTTGGAGTTGGGAAATCACGGCTGGAGTCTGCGGCTGAACAGAAGGGCTGGTGAAATCAACCTGGGCGAATCCGGTCGACCACCCGCTCAACATACCGAGAGTGGTTGCGACAATCAGTACCCTCAACAGCTGAGGCATCGGCGGACCTCGCCGAACATTTTCATGAGTCTATTTCATACTATACCTAAGCACTGTCACCATTGTGCGGTACCTGGTTAATCCCCTAGGTCGATATATACCCGTTCAATCTTCAATCAGCCTTCGTCCTGCCAGACTGGAAGTCAGGGGTCAGAGAGAAAGAAGCGCCAGGAAAGCTATAAATCTGGTAACATCATCGGACCCGCCCACGCTCAATAAACTAGAGAACGTTTTGATTTGGGAGGCTTTCAGCGATTTATCGTGAATAAAAACAATTGGATTGGATCAGTTCTCCTCGTTACCGTGGTGATCCTCGTCGGGGTCGGTCTAGCAGCCTGGAAGTATGAATCATTCCAGAGCGAGCAGGCCGGCTCGGCCAATCAGCCTGAGCCAATGGAGGCGGTGACGATCGCTGTGGCACACGCCATCGACCACCGCCAGGCCACCACGTCGATCGGAACGGTCCTCGCATTGCGTTCGATCACGCTGAAGAACGAATTGGCCGGAACGGTTCGGGAAGTCCGACTGACGCCCGGGCAGATCGTCGAAGCGGGCACACTGTTGGTCGCGCTGGATGTCTCGGTCGAGGAGGCTGAACTTCGGGCGCAAGAGGCCCAAGCCGCGCTCACGAAGACGGTCCTCAATCGCAGGCAAAACCTCAGCCATGAACTCGCCACGACCCAAGAAGAAGTAGATCGCGCGCGCGCAGATCTGGATATCGCACAGGCCCAGATCGCCCGCACCAAGGCGATCATCGCCCGCAAGACTATCCGTGCCCCATTCCAGGCGCGTGTCGGCATGGCGGATGTCCATCCCGGTCAATACCTGGATGAAGGAACACTTCTGACAACCCTTCAGGGCGTTGGTGAAGCGGTGCACGTCGACTTCACGGTTGCGCAACAGGTGGCAACGGGTTTACGCGTCGGCGAGACCGTCGAAGTATTCGCAGCCGGTGATTCCCCTGTCATCCAGGCGAAGATCGTCGCCCTCGACTCACGAGTTGATCCGACGACTCGGAACGCGATGGTGCGCGCCAGAATTGAGGGGACCCGAAGCATCCCCGCGCCCGGAGCTTCGGTACGCGTTCGAATCCCGGTCGGCCCCGCGCGGAACCTCGTGGCCATACCGGTCAGCGCGCTCCGCAAGGGGCCGGGAGGAGACCAGGTGTTCATCATCGCACCGGATAAAGATGGCCGGACAAGAGTCCATGCTCGTCAGGTCGAAAGCGGGACCATGATCGGCGACGAGATTGTCATCTATACCGGCCTGACTCCAGGCGAGCAGGTCGCCGCCCTGGGCTCCTTCAAGCTCCGCGACGGTATCCTGGTCGCGATCGCGGACACCGCTGCGAATCCGTCCCAAGAGCATCGCGAGGCGGAGAAACCGTAAACGGATCACGATGCGATAGAACACAACCAGGGCATTGTTCACCGACCTGTTTATCAAGCATCCTATGCCGTCGATCGTCGTATGAACATCTTCCTTCACGCAGTATCGGCGACAGTCGATGCCGAGAATAATTCCAAGAAAGGATAATGACATGAACCAAATAGTCCCCTACAAACGATTTGGAGTACTACTGGTCGCTGTTCTCTGTCTGGCCGGTTGCGCCGAGTCAAGCTATCAGCGCCTGAACGATCCCTCTCGGGACGCGTGGCAGAAGCCGCAAGGAGTGGTTGAAAAACTGTCAATCGCCCCCGGGTCACGGGTTGCAGACTTAGGCGCCGGCGGAGGCTATTTCACTTGGCATCTGGCCAAAGCGGTCGGCGCACGAGGAACCGTTTACGCCGTTGAAGTCAACGAGACGGCACTGAACATGATCTTCAAGGAAATGGTCGCCCGAGGGACTCCAAACGTGCGGCCGGTCCGAGCCGAACCGCACGATCCCAGACTTCCCGAGCCTGTCGACCTGGTATTCAGTTGCGATACGTACCATCAGATGGAAGATCGAGTGGCCTATTTTCGTTCCCTTGGGTCGTCGCTGAGGCCCAGGGGGCGAGTGGCAATTCTCGACTTTCATCCTCGTGGACTCGTCGCCGGTCTGTTCGGCCACAGAACCGCAAAAGAAGATGTTCGCCTAGAAATGGAAGCGGCCGGCTACCGGCTCGTGAACGACTACAACCTCCTGGAGCAGCAGCATTTCCAGGTGTTCGCGAAGGCGGAGGGGTGAGATCCGGTTACTCTCGGTGGGCGGCAGGGACAGAGATTGTGACTGAGCAAACCTTCCTACGTTTCCATAATTTCCAACCGGGCATCAAACTCGTGTCCGCAAGCCATGCACCGGATACAATCCGACTCGACCGTAAATTCGTCGGAACGAATCCCCATGCCGCCGCAATCCGGGCACCGGGCGAGGTGAACTTTCTGATCGTCCACCGTCTCGTATTGCACGCCACGAAGGCAATACACCGGTTTTCCATCAAGCCGCCATGGCTGGCCGGCATTGTCGATGACCGGTAAGACGAGGTAATGATGGTTCACGTAGTCCTCCATCTCGCGCCGATTCGCGAAACCGTCTTTAATCAGTTTGCCGGACACTGCATCGTACAGCCCGCCGTCTTTTACGATCGCTTTGGTCGGTCCCATCAGTCCACTTCCCGGCAAAAATCAGGGTGAGTGTAGAGGCACCCCAAAAACCTGTGTCCTTTATCTTGTTGCACTTCAGACACAGCGGGTCCCATTTTGTTAGACGACACCGGAGTAGTACCGCAGAATATTGGAGACCGAGATGATGCCGATAATCTGTCCGTCTTGCGTGACGGCGAGGTGCCGGGTGGCCTGCTCCTTCATAAGCCGCACGGCATCGATGATCGGACGATCGCCTGCAATGGCCACCACCGGTTTGCGCATGCACGCTTTGGCCGGTGTGGTATCCGCGTTGACGCCGTTGGCGATCACTTCGCGCGCAAGAATCGAATCCGTGATGAACCCTACGTACGATTGGTCGTCGGTCAGAAGCAGCGAGCCTAATTTCCATCTCTGCATCACCTGGCCCGCCTCCCGCAGGCTGGCTTCTTGCGAGAGACTCTGGATCTCGGGAGTCATGTGCTCCACCACTTGGGGTCCGATCAGGGTCCGCCGAGTGGCCTTCACTCCTTTCGGTTCGGTCGCGCGGCGGGCTTCCAATTCCGAAACGCAGCTTTCCAACACCCGGCTCCGCTGGAGCATACTGTGTCGTTGACCGTCCATACCGGCGCTTTCAGGTGCTTCGTCCGTCATGTTCACAAGGCCGGCCGCTTCACCCAATTCAGCATATTCATAGGCATGGAGGAGATCGGAGGTCTGGCCAAGGAGATCGCCGATCAATCGCTCCGTGTCCAGATCGAACTCTTCCAAATTACGGGTCGGTGTGCCTCTGCCCAGGAACGTGGCCAGTTCAGCCAGCTGTTTGCGCATGCGTTCGATACTGCGATCAAGTGAGATCCGTTGTTTTGCGGAAGCGGTGCGTGTGGTCATAGCACCTCCTCTACTAATAATAAGATGGGGGAGGGGATAATACCTCCATCGGAATCAGCGAAGCAAGCCGATCGAGTGTGTGTCGTTTCACGGCGCGTGCGGACCTCTGCGGGAAAGCGAGACGGGGGAGAGTCCATGATGCCTCGTCGTTGACTAGAACTGATTCCAGAGCATTTGATTTGTGACTTCGTGGTGAAAGAGAACTTCCGAAGCCTTCACGATCGTGCCGAGTTCTTTCGGAGAACGATCTGCCACTAACTGTTTGAAGCTAGAATATTTCTGCTTGCTATCCTCGCCGAGGATATCGGCGATAAATTTCGACTCATGAAAGAGCGCGATCGCGTCATTGATATTACTCGGAAGGAATCGAGCGCGGTCGCCGGTTGTCTGTTCCTTTTCCAAGCGCTCTCCTTCGAAACCGGTCTTGAGCATCGTGTACAGGACGAGGTAGGGGTTCGCATCGGGGGCCACCGAGCGCAGCTCGATGCGCGCCGTTTTTTCATTGGCCATTGGAATCCGGATCATGGAGCCACGGTCGATCGCCGAAACCTTGACCTGGTTCGGTGCTTCAAAGTGCGGATCGAGACGGCGATACGCATTGACCGACGAGTTAAACACGAGGCAGATCTCCGGCGCATGGTTCAAGAGTTTGAGAATGAAGTCCCATGCCACATCGGAAAGCCCATCCTTCCCCTTCGCGTCGTAGAAGATATTCTTGCCGTTCTTGCTCAAGGAGAAGTTGGTGTGCATGCCGGACCCATTGATCCCGACGAATGGTTTCGGAAGGAACGTGGCTGTGTGCCCCATGGATCGAGCCACTTGGCGGCAGATCAACTTGTAGAGTTGCACGTGATCTGCCGCGCGAACAACGTCGGCATAGGAAAAGTTCATCTCGAACTGTGACGGCGCGACCTCCGGATGATCTTTTTCGTTCTTGAAGCCCAGTGCGCGCTGCGCCTCGGCCGACTTATCAATAAACTGGCGGAGCGTGTCCATCGGGAGCGAGTGATAGTACCCACCCGTTGAGATAAGTTTGAACCCATTCTCGCGGTACCGTTGTTCGGCGTTCTGCCCTTCTACAAGAAAGCCTTCTATTTCACTGGCAGCATATGCCGTAATGCCATTTTTTCTGAGATTCTCCGTGTACGATTTCAGCATACCGCGGAAGTCACTGCGATACGGCGTCCGATCGCTGTTCAACACGGACGCAAAGAAGATCACCTTCCCTGCTCCAATCACATCGGCCGGAAGGTAGCGGATGGATGACCAGTCGACGGCAAGACGGAGGTCCGACTCATGTTGCGGCGTAAACCCGCGGATGGACGACCCGTCAAAGGTAAGATTGCCCAACGACTCCAGTAGGAACTTCTTGTCGTAGTCGAGCATGTGGAGACGCCCCTCGATGTCCGAGAAACATAACGTCACGGCCTTGATGTGCTTTTCCTTTTTTAGCCAGGCCGTATATTCCCGCTCGAGATCTCTTGCGCTGGCCTTCTTGGCGCGCTCGGCCGCCTTGAGATTCATTTCTTCGAGCTCGTCATACGGGATCTCGAGAAAACTCTTAAGCTCAGCCGTGATATTTGTATCCATCGTTCACCTCTGGTTTTTTACGCGAAAGGGTGGACTTGGCTCCTCATCACAACACACCGATACAGTAATGCTTCTTGGACTCACCAACACCCTTTCGTGAGTTCACCAAGAAAAAACAACCAAGTGGAGGTTCAGTCTGTCATACCTTCTTGAGGCATGCAATGTCGGCTGTAAAGAGTCGGCTTAGACTACCTTCTTCGAAGCTGCACCTTCGCCGTAAGTACGAAGACGCTCAGCTCATCGATTTCGCCCCATCAATACAGCTATCCTTATGCCACGGGAAGCATGCCATAAAATATCTACTGCCGGCTCACCACCACGAAGACCTGTTCAATAGAATCCCAAAGACAAACGAAAAGAAGATGTCGGCGGAACCGGCCACTTGGAGAGGGACCCCTGGTAATATGAAAAATCCGATGACCCTGAGATGGGAAGCGACTCGAAAGCCGACGATAAGGTAGGATGTAGTGCACCACATGACTTACTAAAGGCGCGCATGAGCGACGACGACCGCATACCTCGACCGCAAGTCGACACCGATCCACAGGAAACACGCGAGTGGCTGGACTCCCTGAACTACGTGCTCGAGCAGCACGGCGTCGAGCGGGCGACATATCTCTTCGAACGACTCCGTGACCGGCTGGGCGAACGGGGTGCGCAGGTTTCCGCCGCGGTCAACACGCCCTACATCAATACGATCCCGGCATCGCAGGAACCGCCCTACCCGGGCAAGCTCGAACTCGAACGCCGTCTCCGCAGCGTGATTCGTTGGAATGCTATGGCCATGGTCGTGAAGGCCAACAAGGAGCGCCCGGGGATCGGCGGACACATCTCGACCTACGCGTCGGCCGCGACCCTGTACGAAGTCGCCTTTCATCATTTTCTGCACGGCAAAGATGCACCGCAAGGTGGGGACATCGTCTACTTCCAAGGTCACGCAGCGCCCGGCATCTATGCGCGCAGCTTCGTCGAGGGCCGCCTTTCAGAGGAAGCACTGCTCCGCTTCCGGACCGAAGTGACCACCGGGGGACGAGGCTTATCGTCATATCCGCATCCTTGGCTCATGCCGGACTATTGGGAGATCCCAACCGTGTCGATGGGCTTGGCGCCGATCATGTCGATTTACCAAGCGCGTTTCAACCGTTACCTACAGGACCGCGGTCTGAAAGACACAAGCCGGAAACGTGTGTGGGCCTTCATCGGTGACGGTGAAACCGACGAACCGGAAAGTCTCGGCGCTCTCACGCTTGCCTCACGCGAACGTCTCGACAATCTCATTTGGGTGGTGAACTGCAATCTCCAGCGTCTCGACGGCCCGGTGCGCGGGAACGGCAAGATCATTCAAGAACTGGAAGCGATCTTCCGCGGCGCGGGCTGGCACGTGATCAAGGTCATCTGGGGCAGCAGCTGGGACTCGTTGTTGGCGCAGGACGATGAAGGGCTCCTGCTGAAGCGCATGGGAGAAGTCGTGGATGGGTGGTACCAAAAATACACCGTCGAAGGCGGCGCCTTCGCGCGCAAGCATTTTTTCGGCGCAGACCCTCGGCTGCTTAAGATGGTGGAGAGCTATTCTGACGAACAAATCCATAAGATGCTGCGGGGCGGCCACGATCCGCGGAAACTCTACGCGGCCTACAAGGCGGCGGTGGAACACCGCGGCCAACCGACAGTCATCCTGGCCAAGACGATCAAGGGCTACGGTCTGGGCGAAGCGGGTGAAGGGCGCAACATTACTCATCAACAGAAGAAGATGAACGAGCGGGAACTGCGCGAGTTCCGAACGAGGTTCAGCGTCCCGGTTCCCGACGAGCAACTGACTGCGATGCCGTTCTACCGGCCTCCGGCCGGGAGTCCCGAGGCCGCCTATCTCACCGAACGCATCAAGGCGATGGGTGGTTCCATCCCAGAGCGGCGGGTGAAGGTCGAGTCCCTCGACACTCCCGAACTCGATCAGTTCAAGGAATTTCTCGAAGGATCCGGCGAACGTTCGGTCTCCACCACGATGGGGTTCGCCCGCATGCTGGGCCGTTTACTCGGCATCAAGGGGTTCGGACAACACCTCGTGCCGATCATTCCCGATGAGGCGCGCACGTTCGGACTCGAAGCGCTCTTCAGACAATACGGCATCTATTCACACATCGGGCAACTCTATGAGCCGGTCGACAAGAGCTCCCTCCTCTATTACTTCGAGGCGACCAATGGGCAAATACTTGAGGAAGGCATCACCGAAGCGGGCGCGACGTCCTCCTACATCGCCGCCGGCACTGCCTACGCGACGCATGGGGTGAACACGATTCCCTTCTACATTTTCTATTCGATGTTCGGCTTTCAACGGGTCGGCGATCTGATATGGGCCGCCTCCGACATGCGCGCCCGCGGCTTTTTGCTGGGTGCCACGGCAGGCCGTACGACACTAGAGGGAGAAGGCCTGCAACATCAGGATGGGCACAGCCACCTGTTCGCCGGCGCCTATCCGACGATTGCCTCCTACGACCCGGCCTTTATGTTTGAGCTGGCGGTCATTCTCCAAGACGGCATAAAGCGCATGTACCGGGACCAGGAGGAATGCTCCTACTACATCACTCTCTATAACGAACCCTACCGCATGCCTGCCATGCCGGCTGGCGCAGAAGAAGGGATTCGCGAAGGCATGTACCGCTTTCGTCCGGCACCCGAGCGAGCGAAGCATCGGGCGCATTTGTTGGCCAGCGGCGCGCTGGTCAACGAGACGGCACGAGCACAAGATCTTCTTCTGCGATACGGTGTGGCCGCCGATCTGTGGAGCGTAACGAGTTATAACACGTTACGCACTCGCGCGATGGAGGCTGAGCGCTGGAACATGCTGCATCCGGAAGAGTCACCGCATCTGAGTTATCTCCACAAGACGGCGCAGGCACTCGACGGCCCTTGTGTTGCCGTGAGCGACTATGTGCGCCTGGTACCCCAACAAATCGCACCCTGGATTCCGGGCGGCGTACTTACGTTAGGTACGGACGGCTTTGGCCGAAGCGACAGCCGCAAAGCGTTACGCCGGTTCTTCGAAATCGACGCCGAGCATGTGACCGTGGCGATGCTCTATGCCTTGTGTCGCCGGAAAATCATCGATGCGCGTGTGGTCACGCAGGCCGCGCGCGATCTTGGAGTCTCGGCTGATGAAGAAGCTCCCTGGCGCCGGTAACCAGACCGGCGCCCATCTGTGAAGGATATGCCATGAACGTCGAACTACCGTTTCTTGCAGAAGGCGTCGAAGGCGGTGACGTCGTCCAGCTGTTGGTGCACGAGGGCGATCAAGTGCACGAAGGACAAGCGTTGATCGAGCTCGAGACCGAAAAAGCGACGGTGCCGGTGCCGGCGCCGGCAGCCGGGAAAGTGGTCCGCCTGCTTGTACGGCAGGGTGATCACGTGAAGGTTGGGCAAGCGCTGCTTGAACTCGACGGTGCAGGTCACGCCGCGAAACCGGCCGAGAATCAGAAGCCGGAGAGACCGGCTGTCCCCCCTATTTCACACCCGCCGCCAGCCGTCGAAGCGACGGATGCGAGACCCGTCGAGCAACCGAAAGAGCCGAACGCCTCGCCGGCCGCAGTGCCGGTGGACATGGAACAGCCGACTGCAGTGCAGGCTCCGTCCGCACCACCCTCGGCAGGTTCGTCGTCCAGCGGCTCCGCAGTTCCTGCATCCCCGTCAGTACGCCGGCTCGCACGCGAATTGGGAGTGGATCTCGCGCAGGTAAAAGGCTCCGAAAGCGGAGGCCGGATCACCGCCGAAGACGTCAAATTGTTCGTACGGCAACGAAGCGGCCGCAGCGGTGCGCCGTCTGAGAAAGACCGCGACTTCATGACGATGTACGGACATGAGCGCCGAGAAACACTGCCGTCAATCCGGCGTACGATTGCGGCCAACATGACGCAAGCCTGGACGACGATCCCGCATGTCCATCAATTTCAGGATGCCGACATTACGGATCTGATGACACTCCATAAGCGATACGCGCCGGAATTCAAGAAAAAAGGCGCCACGCTCACGCTGACCAGCCTCGTCCTCAAAGCGGTGGTCCATGCGCTCAAGCAATATCCGCAATTGAATGCGTCGCTCGACCTCACGAATGGTGAGGTAATTTTCAAGGATTACTACAATATCGGCGTGGCAGTGGATACACCGGCGGGATTGATCGTGCCGGTGATACACCACGCGGATCAGAAAGATCTTCTGCAACTCTCCCTTGAACTCGCCGATCTTGCCGAGCGTACACGCAAACGTGAAGTAAAACTGGAGGAGCTGCGCGGCGCGACGTTCACGGTGAGCAACATGGGTGGGATCGGCGCCGGCCCATTCACGCCCATCATCTATCCGCCTCAGGTCGGGATCTTAGGCCTGGGCCGGGCTCGCATGATGCCCGTGTATCGTGACGGCCAATTCGTGCCACGCCGCGTTTTGCAACTGTGCGTGGCCTACGATCATCGGCTGGTAGATGGAACCGTCGGCGCCCGCTTTACCAACGAGATCGTCAAAGTACTGGAAGACTTTCAAGCGATGTTCCTCGGGCTTTAGTGCGTGAAGCGTCGCTCGCGTACATCGGAATCCAGCGAGATACGATCGACAAGATAGGTGGGAGGGATCGATGGCAGAATCCAACTATGACGTTGCCGTGATCGGCGCAGGACCCGGCGGCTATGCGGCGGCCTTTCAAGCATCTGATCTCGGGTTGCGCACGGCATTGATCGATCAGGACCCACAGTTGGGCGGCACCTGTCTGTTGCGGGGATGTATTCCATCGAAAGCGTTGCTGCACGCTGCCCGTCTCCTCACCGATGCGGAGGACGCGGACACGTGGGGCATCCACTTCGACAAGCCGCGCCTGGACCTCGCCGCGTTACGCGGACGTTTGCAGTCAATCGTCGGCAAGCTCAGCAAAGGTGTGCAGACCTTGGCAAACACTCGCAAGGTCGACGTCATTCAAGGCAAGGCGTCGTTCAAAGACTCGAAGACACTGCTGTTGTCCAGCCCGGAAGGGACACGGGATCTGTCGTTCGCCCATGCCATCCTCGCCACCGGCTCGCAGCCGGCTATGCCCACATCTCTGAAGCTCGACGATCCGCGTGTAATGGATTCCACCGGCATGCTCGGCGTGCCGGATATTCCCGCCCATCTGTTGGTCGTCGGAGGAGGCTACATCGGGTTGGAGATGGGAACCTTCTATCAAGCACTCGGATCGGCCGTGACGATCGTCGAAGCGCTGCCGCGTCTTTTGGCCGGCACCGATCCGGATCTCGTGCGGCCCCTGCAACAACGTGTGCAGCGCCGCTTCAACGCCATCAAGCTGAACACCACGGTCGAGAAGCTGGAGACGCGGGATGAGGGAGTGGCTGCGACCTTGACGGGTTCCGAGGGAATGAGCACCGAGATCTTCGACCGCGTACTTGTTGCCGTGGGACGGAAACCCAATACGGAACAACTTGGGTTCGAACGGACAAAGATCGAGATCTCACCGAAGGGTTTCGTGCAGGTCGATCGGCAGATGCGCACTGCCGAGCCGACCATCTTCGCGATCGGCGACGTGGTGGGAGAGCCGATGCTCGCCCACAAAGCGACGCATGAAGGGCTGGTCGCCGCCAAAGTGATTGCCGGCCGTCAGGCAGCGTTTGACGCCGCGGCGATTCCGGCCGTCGTTTTCACCGATCCTGAAATCGCCTGGTGCGGGCTCACGGAGGAAGGAGCGAATGCGTCGGGGCAAGCGGTGAAGATCGCACGGTTTCCCTGGGCGGCAAGCGGCCGCGCGGCGACGCTGGGCAGGACCGAAGGGCTCACGAAGCTTATTCTCGATCCTGAATCCGGCCGTGTGCTCGGAGTTGGGCTCTGCGGTGTCGGCGCGGGAGAGCTCATCTCCGAGGGCGTCCTGGCCATTGAGATGGGGGCGCTTGCCGAAGATCTCGCCGCCTCGATTCATCCGCATCCGACGTTGAGCGAGACGGTGATGGAGGCGGCTGAATCGTTCCAGGGATCACCGACACATCTCTTCATTCCCAAACGGTCCTGACATGCGCGCGCTCCGTTTGCTCGATCTGACCCTCCCCTTTCCCGTCGAAAATCTTGCGCTCGATGAGGCCTTATTGGACGAACTGGATGAGCGGGGCGGAGATCCCGTGCTTCGATTTTGGGAGAGTGACCGTCACTTCCTTGTGCTGGGTCGCGCCTCTCGATTAATCGACGAGGTTGATCTTGCCGCCTGCCAAGGGGACGGCATCCCTGTCTTGCGACGCGCGAGCGGCGGCGGGACTGTTTTGCAGGGACCGGGGTGCCTCTCGTATGCCTTCGTGCTGCCGCTCGACCTGCATCCCGAGCTCGGGACTATTCGCACCACGAATCGACTTATTCTGGAACGGATTGCCACCGTACTTCGTCGATGGGAGCCTGCCACGACGTTCCGCGGCATCAGCGACCTCGCCATCGGCGAGATGAAAATTTCCGGCAACGCGCAACGACGAACGAGGAAAGCGCTGCTCTTTCACGGCACCATCCTATATGACATGCACGCGGATCTCATTGCACGATACCTAAAGCAGCCTCTGCGACAACCGGACTACCGTTCGGATCGATCCCATGGCACATTCCTTCGGACGATCAATGTTCCGTCGAACACCATCAAGCAGGCCATTGCCGCCGCATGGGAGGCGGAGTCGACAGACTATATGTGGCCCTCTGCCCGCATGCCGCACACCATCGCAGCCGTCCTCGCGCGAAGTTCGGAAGAATCATAGAGCGATCCAGGCGATATACGAGACCGTCGAGACGGCCATTTCTGTCACCGGAGGTATCCCATGAAATTTCTGCTGCTGGTTCACCATAATGAAGCCATGTTCAACCAGATCCCCGAAGACACACGGAAGGACATGCTCGCGGAATCGGTCCGGCTCTGCCACCAACTCCACGACAAGGCGCAGTATGTCCATGCCTCGCCGTTACAACCAGAGGCCACCGCAGCGGTCGTGCAGGTGCGCGACAGCAAACAGACGGTGACTGACGGGCCATTCATGGAAACGAAAGAGCAGCTCGCCGGATATTTTCTCATCACGGCCAAAGACTTGGATTCAGCCGTTCGAATAGCCGCGCAAATACCCGGAGCGCGTATCGGTACGGTCGAGGTTCGGCCGGTCAGAGAGATCTCGGGTCTGCCGAATGAATAGCCACACAATAGCGGCTATTGATAGTGGCACGGCTGGCATCCAATCTTGAGCCACGATCACCGATCGGTCATACTCACTTAACACGCATACGGATCGGCATGCTGCAATTCCCATCTCGTCTCTTCGAAATGTACGCAGATGCCGCTATCCAGATCCAGGTGGTCTCTTGCAATGCTCCGACTCGGTCGGGGCGCGCACCCATTTGAACGTTGAGATAGGAGGTACATCATGGCTCGGATGCAAGCGGTACAAGCGAGTAAACCCGGCGGTGAGTGGGAAGTCGTCGAGCGCGAGGTTCCGGAGCCCGGTCCAGGGCAGGTTCGAATCAAGGTTGAGGCTTGCGGGGTCTGCCATAGCGACATGTTTGTGAAAGAAGGCTACTGGCCGGGACTTCAATATCCCCGCATTCCCGGCCATGAGGTCGCGGGACAGGTCGACACGTTTAACAGCCTCCGGAACAGTGGAGCGCGAGCAGGTGACCTCGTGGCTGTGCAGGGGATCGGGGGACTGGGACACTTGGGAGTTCAGTATGCAGTCAAGATGGGATTTGTCACTGTCGCCATCGGCAGAGGGAAAGACAAGGAATCACTGGCCAAAAGACTGGGAGCCGGGCATTACATTGATGCAGCCTCGGCCAATCCAGCCGAAACACTACAACAACTGGGCGGAGCAAGGGTCATCTTGGCCACAGCCCCTGACGGCAAAGGAATCTCGGCACTATTGGAGGGGTTGAGTCCCGGCGGCACGTTGCTGGTCGTGGCAGCCCCAGGCGACCCCATTGCGGTCAACGCCGCCACGCTGATCCTGAAGCGCACCTCCATCCAAGGTTGGCCCTCCGGCACGGCCAAAGATTCCGAGGATACTTTGCGCTTCAGCACACACGCTGGAGTGCGCCCCATGATCGAACGCTATCCACTGGCCCGGGCAAGCGAGGCCTATCAGCAGATGATGAGGAGCGAGGTGCGGTTCCGTGCTGTCCTCACTATGAATGCGTAACGCTTGCGGGATGTCTGGCCGAATCGGAACGCTTCGGCCAGGCGCGCGCCCGATTTATAGACTGCTCAATACCACGATCATGATGCAGTACAAGATGACCGTCCCGCCGTCGGCTTATTCGGGAGGTCTGTGATCAATTCCCCATTGGTGCATGGCCTCTACGACGGGCTTGAGACTTAAACCCATGGGCGTGACCGAGTACTCGACTTTGGGAGGAACTTGGGCGTAGACGGTCCGTGTTACGATGCCATCCCGCTCCATGTCCCGAAGCTGTTGCGTCAATACCTTCTGCGTGATTCCGGTGAGCGCCCGTTGCAGCTCGGAAAAGCGTTTGACGCCCCTGAAGAGGTACCACAGAATGACGATCTTCCACCGGCCGCCGATGAGTACGACCGTCGATTCCGCAGGGCATGTCCGTTTCTTGGCCATCGGGTCTCCATTACACCACTACACCACTCGGTATCCAGTTGGTGCCTGCCGCACCGAATGGTGCCGTCTTGTTTTGGTCGCGATCCGTCTTATACAGAATCGGGTGTGGCGAACCAAGATCAAAGTGGCGATGCAGGGATCGCCGGAAAGGAGCGGCACCATGATCAGGGATACGCAGGCGACGAAGACAGCGGTGAATATCCGTCGCAGAGAGGATCGGTTCCATACTCAAGCAGGCTGGCTGGATTCTCGGCACAGCTTCAGTTTCTCGCATCATTACGATCCGACCAACACGCACCATGGCTTGTTGTTGGTGCACAACGATGACGTGGTCAAGCCGAACACCGGGTTCCGTACTCATCCCCATCGAGACATGGAGATCGTGACCTGGGTTCTGGAAGGAGAACTTGAGCATAAGGATTCGGAAGGCCACAGCGGGATCATCTATCCGGGGTTGGCCCAGCGGATGAGCGCCGGAACCGGAATTTGGCACTCCGAGATGAATCCGCAAGGCGACAAGGATGTTCATTTTATCCAGATGTGGGTGCCGCCTGATCAGGAGAATATGAAGCCGGGCTATGAGCAGCTCGACATCAACGGACAATTGAATAATGGAGGGCTCGTTCCAATCGCCTCCGGACGCGGGCACCAAGCCGCCGTTTCGATCAGGCAGAAAGGAGCCGTCCTGTGGGGCGGAAAGCTCAGGCCCGGAGAGGCAGCGCAGGTTCCCGATGCCGCGTACGTTCATCTGTTTGTGGCCAAGGGCTCTGCGGAACTGGAAGGCGCAGGACGATTGGAGGCCGGCGATGAAGCGCGGCTCACCGCAGCCGGAGCCAGACGGCTGGCGGCCGGGAAAACTCATGGAGCTGAAATCTTGATCTGGGAGACTGATCGGGCGCTTGAGGTGTAACTGCAGGACTGTCGAAGGAGGACAACGGCGGCTGCACGGACCATGACCAAGGCTCTGCGCCGGAGATGAGAAGGTACACCGCCGTCTTTGAGGAGGACCACGATGGGAGGATTGCATCAAATTGAGACCATCATCCTCCTCCTGACGGCGGTCCTAGCGCTCACGACTGCTGCGCACAAGCTCCTAATTCCATATCCGATTCTCCTTGTCATCGGCGGCTTGATACTGGGTCTAATACCGGGTCTTCCGGCCGTCCATCTCGATCCCGATCTTGTATTCTTGGTCTTCCTGCCGCCAATCCTCTGGGCGGCGGCTTATTTTACGTCCCTTCGTGAATTTCGAAACAATATACGCCCGATCTCAATGCTTGCGGTCGGCTTGGTGTTGGCGACGACGGCGGCGGTCGCCGCCGTGGCTCACGTCGCGTTGCCGGGAATAGGCTGGGCGGAAGCTATAACCCTGGGCGCCATTGTTTCACCTCCGGATGCGGTGTCGGCAACGGCCATCGCCAAGCGTTTGGGCATCCCCAATCGCCTCGTGACGATTTTGGAAGGTGAAAGCCTGGTGAATGATGCAACCGCGCTGATTCTCTACCGGACCGCCGTTGCGGCAGCGGCAAGCGGAACATTCTTCCTCCGCGACACACTCTTCCAGTTCGTGTTGGCCGGACTCGGTGGCATTCTCGTCGGTTTGGCGGTCGGTCTGATGACGCGATTAGTCCTTAGACAATTGACGACCGACAGCCTCACCGAAATTGCCGTCACACTGTTGGCCCCCTACATAGCCTGGGTGGTGGCCGAACAAGTGCACTCCTCCGCTGTATTGGCCTGCGTCGCCGGCGGACTGTATCTGCGGCAGCATTTTAGCGCGGATGTGGCGCCGATCACCCGCATTCAAGGACGGGCCGTCTGGGAACTGCTGGTATTCATCTTGAACGGCATCATTTTTATTCTTATCGGGCTTCAACTGAGAACGCTGAGCGAGACAATCCCAGCCGATCAGTTTGCGCCCCTCGCCTTTACCGGGATGCTGATCAGCGCAACCGTGATCGTGGTTCGCCTGCTCTGGGTTCCCTTGGGCGCCATCGTGCCACGACTCGTCAGCCCGTCGCTCCGCCGTCGTGATCCCATGCCGCCATGGCCACATCTACTGATCGTAGGATGGACCGGGATGCGTGGAATCGTTACGTTGGCTGCCGCTCTTGCATTGCCCGTGACCACAACCGCCGGAACTTCCTTCCCGTTCCGAGCGGAAATCATCTTGCTCAGCTTCTCGGTGATTCTTGCCACGCTCGTGCTGCAAGGCCTCTCCCTTGCCCCGCTGATCCGCGCCTTGAAACTGGAAGAAGACCGAAGCCTCGAACACGAGGAAATGGGGGCGCGCGCGCACGCCGCCAAAGCCGCATTGACTCGTTTGGAGACATTCGCCGATGATGATCGAGTCATGCCGGATCATCTTGACCGGTTGCACACACATTATCAGCAACGGCTTCAACGCTTTGAGCCGACCGGTCCGGTTGATTCCGATTGCACAAACGAAGTGGCCGAGGCGTTTCGGCTGCTCCGGCATGAGACCATAAGCGCCGAACGACTCGCGTTAATCAAACTGCGCAATGACGGCACCATCAGCGACGAAGTGCTGCACCGTTTGGAACATGAACTCGATGTGGAATCGGTTCGCTTGGGATTGGGAGATCGGCGCTTCGCGGGCTGATGCGCTGGAACCCTAGGGTTTGACATGAGGCCGCGATCGCCGCGCGGCTGTAAGGAACACGGAAGGAGAATGAAGATGACGACCGATCTTGAGAAGGTAAAGGCGCTGGCCAAAGATCTTCGCAAAGACTATCCGCGCAGTCCGCGCGAAAAGCTGGGCAGCTACGTAATCGCGGCCCGTTCCGTCGACAAGTGCCGAGCCTTCTTGCTCGGCATGAACGGGGAGTACAACTATTGGCCCTGCTCATTGGCCGGCCAGTGGTTCGCGTTTACCGGCATCACGCCGGAGGAGTTCAAAGACGTCGTGGCGACAGGAGCCACTGACAGCGAACTGGCCGACTGGATCGGCAAACACTCCAAAGTGCAGAATCCCGATGATGTTTTGAAATGGAACAACAAAATGCGCGACATGCGACTCAGCGAGATGACGCTTCATGCGCAGGAGTATTTGGAAGCGTACATCCCCAAATTCGTGCCGGGCCACCGCCCTGTCTATGTCTGGTTCGACGTATACGACTTGGAAGAAAAACGGATGTAGCCGAATGGTGGGCACGAGCTTAAGGTCGGCGAACTGTCGGCCCTTTGCCCGGAGTTGACCTGGAACGAGGTCTTGCTTACCATACCGGCGGCTATTTTGTGTAGGCCGGTAAGGCTGCACTGCCGGCTTCTGAGCACTCCGAACAGGCAACCATGTCGTCGCCATGAATGAGCGATTACCAGGGGCCATTATCGGATCTGAACCGGCTCAGTATCGCGCCCTCCTGGAAATTACGGAATCCATCGCGGTACACCACGATTTGGCTGAGCTGTTCCGCGATCTTGTCCAACGCCTGCCTCGAATCATCACCGGCTCATCCATTTCCATGGCGCTGCATGATCCTGATCGAAATACCATGCAAATGCATATCCTTGAGCACGTGGGACCGGGCCCGCTCGCTCCAGGAATAGAAGAACCCGTCGAGGACGTTCCAGGTGGGTGGGTCTTGCAACATCAGGAGCCTCTTGTCTGTACGAACGTCGACCAGGAAACTCGCTTTTCCAAAATAATGCCGATGGTTCGGCTGGCAGGCATCAAATCGTTCTGCGTGGTTCCGCTCACAACAGCTCGCCGACGGTTGGGTGCGCTGGGGATCGGAAGCAAGGCAGAACATCACTATGAAGGAGCGGAGCTCGACTTCCTGCAACAGGTCGCCAAGCAAGTCGCCGTTGCGGTTGAAAATGCGCTGAACTTCGAACGTGCACGCCAGGCAGAGGAGGAAGCACAACGCCGATTTAAGCGTGAGCGGCTGATGCTGGAAATAAACAACGCTGTCGTCTCGCAACTCGATTTGGGAGAACTTCTCAAGTCCATCTCAGCGTGCCTCCATCGCGTCATCCCTCACGATGTCGCAGCATTTTGTATTTATGATGCCGCGACCAACCAGCTGCGAGGCCATTCATTGGATTTCCCGAGCAATCAAGAGTTTGGTGGGATCGGCGATCTCATTCCGTTAGAAGGAACCCCGGAAGGGATGGCATTCACTTCTCAAAAGCCGGTTCTCATCAAGAAACTGAGCCTTGTAGAGTTTTATGCGGAGATCGTCAAACGGGGGGCAGCGGCAGGACTAAAATCCGGCTGTGCAGTTCCCCTCCTCGCACATGGGCGAGCATTAGGCACGCTCAGCGTGGTGAGTCTTAGCGAGAATGCCTTCAGCGAGCAAGATGCGGAGTTGCTCGGCAATATCGGGACGCAGGTCGCGATCGCGGTTGAGAACACATTGAATTTCGAGAGCGCACAGGCTGCGAAACGGCAATTCATGAAAGAACGCGATCGGCTGCGGCTGCTCATCGACGTGGCGAACAATTTGACGTCCAACTTGGAACTTCGCGATCTCCTTCAAGCGACCGTGGCCGGTGTCCGCCGGGTCATGCAATGCGATCTCGTGACAGTTCATCTGCCTAATACGGAACGGACTCAGCTCCAAACGTACGTCATGGATTTTTTCGACAGCCGCTGGACCCTACCGGACAACCAGTGGCAACCCGTGGAGGGGACACTTGAAGGCAAAGTCAGGGACACCTATGGTCGCTGCCCGGCTTGATCCGAGCGAGTTTCCGGTGGAAGCGAAAGTTCTGCAGGACCTGGGGATCGTCGGCGGCTGTATCGTGCCTCTGCTCCACCGTGGGCAAGTCCTCGGAAATATGGGATTGGGAAGAAAGGAGGAGGTCGCATACACCGCGGAGGAGGTCGATTTCCTGATGCAATTAGGCACGCAAGTGGCCATCGCAATTGAGAATGCCGTCGCGTATGGCCAGATTGCCGACTTGAAGGATAAGCTTGCGCAGGAGAAGCTCTACCTCGAAGATGAGATTCGAAGCGATTTTGAAGAGATCGTCGGTGAGAGCGCCCCAATCAAGCAGGTACTGAAGCAGGTGGGAATTGTGGCGCCCACCGATTCCACGGTCCTGATTCTGGGCGAGACCGGTACAGGCAAGGAGTTGCTTGCCCGAGCCATCCATGATCGAAGCAAGCGGCGGGAAGGAACCTTCGTCAAGCTGAACTGCGCGGCAATTCCCACGGGATTACTCGAAAGTGAGTTATTCGGTCACGAGAAAGGCGCCTTTACCGGAGCAATTGCCACGAAGGTCGGGCGATTCGAGCTCGCGGACGGTGGAACCCTATTTCTCGATGAGGTGGGAGACATTCCGCTTGAACTGCAGTCGAAGCTGCTTCGCGTCCTGCAGGAACAGGAATTTGAACGACTCGGCAGCACGAGAACCATTAAAGTCAAGGTCCGGCTGCTTGCAGCCACCAACCGCGATCTTCTGGAGATGGTGGAGCAGAAGCAGTTTCGCAGCGATCTCTATTACCGCCTGAATGTGTTTCCTATCGTAAGTCCTTCGCTTCGCGCTCGCGCCGGAGATATTCCACTGCTCGTCCGCTACTTTACGCAACGGCTCGCGCGTCAAATGGAAAAGCGCGTCGAACGGATTCCTTCCGACACCATGGAAGCCCTCTGCCGGTATCACTGGCCCGGCAATGTCCGGGAACTGGAAAATCTCATCGAGCGCGCCGTGATTCTCTCTCAAGGCACCGAATTAAGCGTGCCGCTTGGTGAGTTGAAAATTGCGGCTCGCGAGAGTCCTTCGTCCGTCACGACGCTCCTCGCAGCGGAACGCGACCACATCCTGCGTGCCCTCGAAAAAACCAATTGGGTCATCGCCGGCCCATCCGGAGCAGCGACCCTGCTCGGCATGAAGCGATCGACTCTCCAATCGAAGATGATTAAGCTCGGAATCTCCCGCCGGCCCTAGGGGCCTACCGACATTTCGGTAATTACCGATATCTCGGCACTTCGGCTTTCGGCACCGCGACGGTTTTGCGCCATCTGATCTTCCTAATAATCTCATATTCTATAATGTTTTAAATAGCTTATGAACAAGGAGAGTGCCCGATGCCTTGTTGGAATGCCTCGTGCTATGACCCTCCACCAACGACAACAGCGATATTGGCATTCAACATTCAAACTCATAGAAAGGACAGATCATGGTTCCCACACAGATGATACTCTTCGGTGCTTTGGTAGTGCTCACGACAGGTTGCGTCTCAACCATGCATGCGCGCGACGTTCAACAACAGGGCCCCATCACTGAACATCAGGCGCTGCTTACGGATGTGAAGGACGATCGTGCCGCGCTCAAGGGATACCGCAACCCGGTGGCCAACTGGCGCGCATACGACAAGATCCTGCTAGAGCCGATCACAATCGGGGAAGACTTCGCGTCCACACTCAAACCCGAGCAACGCGAAGACCTCAAGAAATTGTCGGAGAGTTTCTACACCAAGCTTCATGACAATTTGTCGAAGGGGTATCAGTTGGTCGAGGAACCGACCGCCGGCACAATGCGATATCGTGTGTCGATTACGCACGCCGAGCAATCTTGGACGACACTGGCAGTTCTCACCAAAGCCGTCTGGCAACTCCAAGCAGCGAATACCTTGTGGGCGCTGACACGCGGCAAACCTGCATTCGCAGGAGAAGTCACGGCCGAGTTCACGATCACCGACGCCGTCACGGGAGAATTACTCGAAGTGGGAGTGGACCGGCGAGTCGGCGGGCAAAATCTTCTCGACAGAGAAGTGTTCAATTCATGGGGCGATGTAAAAAACAGCTTAAATTATTGGGCTGACGCCTCCGCCTATCGGCTCTGCGGCACCCGCGGTGACGCGAACTGTGTTGAGCCAAAGGCCGGCTGGATGGACATACTTCATTTCTGAAACCAAACAACTCACGGCGATCGATGATCGCGAGCAAGGAGGTCACAATGGAACTGAAAATGCCGAATCATGAACAAGCTTACTGGGGGTTACGCGCCATGAAGACGATTGCCATGGCGGACGGAGTGCTGAATGAATCCGAGCGCCACATGCTGTCATCAGTCCAGCAGGTCATCGGTACGACCTATGACGTCGAGGAATTGACTCCCATTACACCCCTCGAACTGGCCCAGGCGCTTCCCGATCCACAACTGAGGAAACAACTGGTGCAGGGATTGATCGTGGTGTCCTTGATCGACGGAAAGCCCGACCGGCAGGAGACCGCGCTCGTCGAGCAATTCGCGCAGGCCTTGGAGGTCGATGCTCCTGAAGTGAAGGACCTCCGATTCCTCCTCAAAGGAGAGATGCTCCGCCTTCGACTTGATCTCGCACGTAGATTCTGGCTGCGAGAGAAAGTGCAGGAAATCTGGAACAACGAGGGCATCCGGGGCATCTCCAAGTTCGTGCGCGGGATGATGGGAAAGTATGAGAACAAGGAGTTGGCAGCCCGCTACAAGACCCTGGAACACTATCCCGCCGGTTCCCTGGGACGTTCGTACTGGGAGTATTGCAGGAATAACGGCTTTGCCTTGCCAGGGGAAAAGGGCGGCGCTGCGGAACAAGTCCTCTTTCACGATTGCGCACACGTGCTATCTGGATATGGAACGACCCCTGAAGAAGAGGTTCAGGTTGCCTGTTTCAGCGCAGGGTTCCAGCGGCGTGACCCATGGGCCTTCGTGTTCTTCGTCCTGCTGCAGTTCCAGGCGGGCATACGCATGACGCCGATCACCACGGCACGGACAGGCATGTTCGATCCGCTGAAGGCCATGATCGCCATTCGGCGAGGAGCGGCGATGAATATCGACCTCAATAATGGTTGGGACTACTGGCCTGTGATGGGTGAGCAGGTCGAGGAGCTTCGACGGCGATACAACATCCTGCCGTTCGAAGCGTTCGCGCCTGCAAACCAACAGACAGTCGGGAGTGCGGCGTGATCGGTGGGGCGTGATGCAGGGCCGGCTGCTTTCGCGCAAACAAGTCAGCGAAAACAAGCTAAAGGAGACCGATCTGTATGCTGAAGATTACGGCACAGACAACTGATGGAACGACAGCCTTGCATCTCGAAGGAAAACTGACGAATCCGTGGACGGATGAATTGAACCGGTACTGGCGGGAAGTGCCGGGCGGTCAGAGGAAACAGATTCTCGTCGATCTCACAGGAGTGACCTTCATCGATTCCGATGGTAAGGCGCTTCTGACGCAGATGTGGGAACAGGGGGCGACGTTTCGCTCAGCGGGATGCCTCAACACTTCTATCGTGGAAGAGATTATAGGTCGGGCCGATTGGTCAGGCCCGGCCGCAACCAAATAGTGAAACCGACAAGACGACTGATGGAGTAGGAGCCGTGATGACGCTCTCACATATTCGACAACTGGCGTTCTGTGTTTTGTTTGGTACGGGGCTGGCGGCCTTAGTCGGCTGCAAAGAGGCGGTGGAACCCGTCGCACCGCCGCCGCTTGAAGTCCAGGTGCAGAAGGTCGAACAGGAGGATGTCCCGATCTTCTTTGAATGGATCGGGACAACAGACGGACTCGTGAACGCAAAAATCCGGGCACAGGTCACCGGATACCTTCTCAAGCAGCACTACCGGGAAGGGGCCACGGTTAAAAAGGGCGATCTCCTCTTCGAGATTGATCCGCGTAAGTTTCGGGCTGCGCTCAAGCAGGCGGCGGGTGAGCTCGATCGGGCACAGGCACAGCGCATCAAGGCCGAATATGATGTGGTCCGCAACGAACCGCTGGCCCAGGAAGGCGCCATCAGTCAGAAGGAGTTTCAAGACTCCGTCCAGACGAGCCGGGCTGCAATCGCTTCGGTAGAGTCCGCCGCAGCCTCGCTGGAGCAGGCGAAACTCAATCTCGAATGGACGAAAGTCGTCGCTCCAATCGATGGTGTCGTCGGAGTGGCCAAGGCGCAGATCGGCGACTTGGTGAATTCCTGCGACGAGCTGACGTCCATGTCCCAACTCGATCCGATCCGGGTGTATTTCCCCGTCAGCGAGCAGGAATATCTCAGATTTTCTTCGCTCGTGCAGGAACGATATCGTGCAAAAGAGGATCCGAGGCAAATACGGGACGACGGCCGCATTGAAATGGTCCTGAGCAACGGGGAGGTCTACCCGCACAAAGGATGGTTCTTCCTCGCGGACCGTCAAGTTGATGCCAAGACCGGCACAATCCGCATAGCGGCTCTCTTCCCGAACAGCGAAAACGTATTGCGCCCCGGCCTGTACGCCAAGGTTCGTACCGCACTCGCGGTGCGCAAAGGCGCCCTTCTGGTCTCTCAACGCGCAGTGAGCGAAACACAGGGGCGCTACCAGGTGGCGGTCGTCACGCCAGAGAACAACGTTGAAATTCGCTCAGTCACTGTCGGTGAACGCGTGGGATCACAGTGGATCATCGCGAAGGGACTTGCACCGGGCGAGCAGGTAATCGTCGACGGGCTGCAGAAACTGAAGCCCGGAGTGCCTGTTCACCCTGTCCCATTTTCCGACAACTCATCCGTCGCCAATGTACAGTCCCTCCCGAGGAGCAAATGATGGCCAGATTTTTTATCAATCGTCCGATCGTCGCCATGGTCGTCTCGATTCTGATGACGCTCATCGGTATTGTCGCCATGGTCCAGCTTCCCATCGCCCAGTTCCCGAACATCGCGCCGCCTGAGATTCAGCTGCGGGCGACCTATCCGGGAGCGGACGCCGTCACACTCGAACAGTCGGTGGCGACGCCGATCGAACAACAGATGAACGGCGTTGACAACATGATCTACATGTACTCGGTCAACGCCAGCAACGGACAGACGACCCTCCGTGTGAACTTCGATGTGGCGACGAAAGCGAATGACGATCAAATTTTGACGCAGATGCGGTACTCGCAGGCCGAACCTCAGTTGCCCCAAGAGGTGCGGAACTACGGCGTCACTGTGAAGAAAGCCACCACCAGCCCGCTGGCCCTCTTTTCCCTCTACTCCCCGAACGAAACCTACGACAACATCTGGCTGGCCAACTATGCGTTCATCAACATCAACGATCCGATGTCGCGTGTACCAGGCATCGGGCAAGTCACCATCTTCGGCGCCGGACAGTATGCGATGCGGTTCTGGGTAAGGCCCGACGTCCTAGCTAAGCTGGGGATCACGGTTCCCGAACTTTTGGATGCGGTGAAGAAACAGAACACCGTCAATCCCGCCGGACAGGTAGGGGCTGAGCCGATTCCAGCCGGCCAGGAATTCACCTACAGCGTGCGGGCGCAGGGTCGCCTGCTCACGCAGGAAGAATTCGAGTCCATTGTCGTGCGGGCCAACAACGATGGTTCCTTGGTGCGGCTGAAAGATGTGGCTCGGGTCGAGTTGGGAGCGCAGTCCTACAACATGATCGGTCGTATGAACGGCAAGCCCGCGGCCATCGTGGCCATTTACCAGCTGCCGGGATCGAATGCCATTCAGACCATGGATCAAGCCAAACAGCTGATGGAAACACTGAAAAAGCGGTTCCCGACGGATTTGGACTACGTCATCTCTCTGGACACGACGCTCTCGGTGCGGGAAGGCATCAAGGAGATCGTCGATACGCTGTGGGAGGCGCTGCTGCTGGTCATCATCGTGGTATTCATTTTTCTTCAAGGCTGGCGCGCGACGTTAATCCCGCTGCTGGCCGTGCCCGTCTCGCTCGTCGGCACCTTCATGCTGTTTCCGCTGTTGGGATTCTCGATCAACACGCTCTCGCTCTTCGGGCTCGTGCTGGCCATCGGTTTGGTCGTGGACGATGCAATCGTGGTCGTGGAAGCGGTCGAACATCATATCGAGCAAGGCCTCTCTCCCAAGGAGGCAACTCTTAAAGCCATGCAACAGGTTTCGGGTCCGGTCATGGCCATTGCACTCATCTTGGTAGCCGTATTCGTGCCGACGGCATTCATCCCCGGCATTACCGGCCGGCTGTACCAGCAGTTTGCGATCACCATCGCGGTGTCGGTGATCATCTCCGCGTTCAACGCCCTCACGCTGAGCCCGGCCCTCTCCGCGCTGCTCCTTCGGAGAAAGACGCAGCGCCGAGGCCCATTGGGGTGGTTTTTGGGGTGGTTCAATCGCGTCTTCGGCCGCGCAACCGATTGGTACGTGCGCGTCTGTGGCGGACTCATGCGCAAAGCAGCCTTTTCGATGCTCTTCCTGGTGCTGGTGGCTGTGGCGTCAGGTTGGTTCGGGTCGAAACTGCCCAGCGGGTTCTTGCCGATGGAGGACCAGGGCTACCTGTTCTTGAACGTCCAATTGCCGACGGCGGCATCGCTGCAGCGTACGGATGCGGTCTGCGAAAAGATTGAGGCCATCCTGAAGGAGACGCCAGGCGTTCAATATTCCACATCCGTGGTCGGGTTCAGCCTGCTGAGCACCGTCAGCACGACGTACAACGCATTCTTCTTTGTCACACTCGCCCCGTGGGAGGAACGGCATAAGCCGGAGGAGAAGCTGCTCGGGATCTATCAACACATTAAGGGCAAATTGGACGGACTTTCAGAGGCACAGGCCTTTGCGTTTCCACCACCCGCCATTCCAGGCATCGGCACCTCCGGCGGTGTCTCGTTCATCCTTGAGGATCGAGCCGGAAAAGATGTTGCGTTTCTCGCTCAACAGACGCAGGCCTTCATGGAAGCGGCACGCAAGCGTCCGGAAATCGACAGAATCAATACCACCTTCATTCCCAACGCTCCGCAGCTCTTCGCAAAGGTGGATCGCGAGAAGGCGTTGAAACAGGACGTCAACCTCGGCGATGTCTACCAAACTGTGCAGGCCTTCATGGGCGGTGTGATGATCAACTACTTCAACCGATTCGGTCGCGTCTGGCAGGTCTACGTGCAGGCCGATGGGGAGTTCCGGACTCGCTCCGAAAACGTCGGCCAGTTTTACGTAAGGAACGCGTCCGGTGACGCGGTGCCCCTTTCCACCCTCGTGTCTATGGAGCCGGTGGACGGACCGGAGTTCACGATGCGCTACAACGGGTACCGCAGCGCCCAACTCTTCGTCGGCGCAGCGCCCGGCTACAGTTCGGGCCAGGTAATGCAGGCGCTGGAATCGGTGTTCAAGGAGACGATGCCCGGCGAGATGGGCTACGACTACATCGGCATGTCGTTCCAGGAGAAGGTCGCGGCGGAAGGCGTGTCGGCCAGTGTGATCTTCGGCTTTTCACTCCTGTTCGTATTTCTGATTCTTGCGGCGCAGTACGAAAGCTGGACGCTTCCCTTCAGCGTCTTGTTGGTGACACCGGTCGCCGTATTCGGGGCATTGGGAATCTTGTGGCTGCTTAAGCTGATCGCGCCTCAAGCCAGTGAGAACGACGTGTTCGTCCAGATCGGCCTCGTGATGCTGATCGGCCTCTCCGCTAAGAACGCGATTCTCATCGTGGAGTTTGCAAAGGCGGAGCTGGAACAAGGCAAGACGGTCATGGAGGCTGCGCTGGCCGCCGCCCGCCTGCGCCTCCGGCCGATCCTCATGACGGCGTTCGCCTTCATTCTCGGGGTGGTGCCGCTGATTCTCTCGTCGGGTGCCGGCGCTCACGCTCGCATCCTCCTCGGGCTTACCGTATTCGGCGGTATGACGGCTGCGAGTCTGATTGGTATCTTTCTCATTCCAGTATCATTCTATGTCGTGGAATCGCTCACTCGACGAAAGACATCTCCGCTCCGGCCCGCCCCGGAAGAGTATGAACCTCTGGAACTTGGCCCCCAACCGGACATGCATCAAACATCAGTGGCGACGGTTCACAGTCGCATAGAGGGAGGATCCTGACATGAGAAGACTGCTGATCGCCGCGCTATTCATGGTCTCGCTGTCCGGTTGCCTGATGGGGCCGGATTACAAGCGACCGGACACCCCTCAAGCCGAATCCTGGCGCATGACAGAAGCATCATCCGGTTCGATTGCGAACTTGCCCTGGTGGGAGTTACTCAAGGACGAATCGCTGCAGCAATTGATCCGCACGGCATTACAGGAAAACCTGGATCTTCAGATGGCGGCCGCAAACATCGATGAGTATCAAGCTCAATTGACAATCTCCCAATACGACTTGATTCCATCCCTTTCCGCCTCGGGCACCGCGTTCGGATACCGGAATACGAACAACAACGTCCTGCCGATTCCGGGCGCCGGCGCCGTTCCCATTTCATCGGCACGTAACGGCACCACGCTGTCCCAATTTTCTGGTGTCGTCGGTCTGAAGTGGGAAGTGGATCTCTGGGGCCGCATCCGCCGCTCGGTCGAAGCAGCCAGGGCACAGCTGCTGTCGAAACAGGAGAATCAGCGAGTCGTGATACTCAGCCTGGTCGGGAACGTGGCGGAGAGCTATTTCGATCTCCGCGCGTTGGATTTCCAAGTGGACATCACCAAGCGGACACTCAAAGCCTGGGACGATTCTGTTCGGCTTTCACGGCTCCGCTATCAGAAAGGGGATATCCCCAAGCTTGACCTTGACCGATTCGTAGCGGAGCGGGAAGGCACAGCAGCACAATTGGCCGATCTGGAACGGCAGGTCGTTCAGCGAGAGAACCAGATTAGCGTGCTGCTAGGCCGCAAACCTTCCGCGATTTCCCGGGAACGGGTCCTCACTGAACAACCCATCCCTCCGGAAGTTCCGCCAGGCCTGCCCTCCGAGCTGCTCCAGCGAAGACCGGATATCATTCAAGCCGAACAGGAGCTGGTTGCGACGACAGCCAATATCGGCGTGGCCCAAGCCATGCGCTTTCCACAATTGGCGCTCACCGGGCAGGCTGGAGGCGCACAGGTCAACATCTCCGACATGTCCTTCAACCCCTACGCCACATTTGTAGGAGCGGCTGTCTTAACCGCTCCCCTGTACAACGCAAGCGCACTCGGATATCACGTTAAAGTCGCAGAAGCCCGGGGGAACCAAGCCATTGCACACTATCGAAAAGCGATTCTTCAGGCGTTTCAGGAGGTGGAGGACGCGTTGATCTCGGTTCAGAAAACCCGGGAGCAGCGGGACGCGCAGGAACTGCAAGTCCAGGCGTTGGAGTCGTCTTTACGGCTGGCTGAACTCCGCTACCAAGGAGGGCGAGCCAGTTATCTCGATCTTCTGACGGTTCAGCGCTCGCTGTTCGATGCGGAATTGGCGCTGGCAAAGACGCGTCGCAATCAACTCGTGTCGGTCGTCAAGCTCTACAAGGCTCTGGGAGGCGGCTGGTCTCCGAGCCGTGTGGGAGAAAGCAACCCCTCTTCGACGACACAGGAACCAGGATAGGCGTCGTTGACATCTACGGTTTAGTTTGGAGGTCGTTATGGCAAAGTACGTTATCGTCATCCTCATGGTAGTTCTGGCAGGTTGGCCTTCGTTCTCCACGGCCGATGGTCCGAAGTCGCTTCGTGACGTGTTCAGACAAGTGGATCCATCGGTTGTCGTGGTCGAAACCAACAATCGTCACGTTGTGATGGGACCTAAGATGCAGTTGGCGACCCTGCCGGGCCTCGGCTCAGGCGTGCTCATCTCGTCCGACGGGAAGATTCTGACCGCCGCGCACGTCGTACAGACCGCCGATGAAATCAAGGTTCAGTTTCTCAATGGAGCCGAGTCACCGGCCACCGTACTCGCATCGGATCCGGCGGCGGATATCGCGCTGCTGCAACTCAAAGAGGTCCCAGCAGGCGTCACGGCGGGCAAACTTGGCAATTCAGAGGAGACGGAGGTCGGTGACGAAATCTTCGTCGTCGGCGCCCCACTCGGTATGAGTCATTCATTGACCGTCGGCCATATCAGCGCCAGGCGAAAACCCCGTACGATGTTCGGCGACATGTCCAGAGCGGAATTCTTTCAGACTGATGCAGCCATCAACCAGGGAAATTCAGGCGGGCCCATGTTCAACATGGCGGGTGAAGTGGTCGGCGTCGCCAGCCATATCATATCCAAATCGGGCGCTTCCGAGGGATTGGGATTCGTCGTCACGTCAAACCTGGCGCGTCGGCTCCTGCTCGATCAGCATCGATTCTGGAGCGGCGCCGAGAGCTACATGCTGTCCGGCGACCTGGCGAAGGTATTCTACCTCCCGCAGAGTGCAGGAATGCTGGTCCAGCGAGTTGCGTCGAACTCCCCTGCCGAGCAGATAGGCCTCAAGGCGGGAACCATGATGGCGGTGATCGAGGGTGAGCCGATGCTCGTCGGTGGAGACATCATCCTCGAAGTCCAAGGGGTCCCGCTTACCAGTGACGGTGCCGGCTACCTGGTTATCAGGGACCGACTGAGCAGCCTTCGTTCGGGAGACACGATCACAGTCGTCGTTTGGCGTAACGGCCGAAAGGAAACACTGACGACAAGATATCCCTGATGGAAACACAGGCCGAGATGTGAATCCCATCGGCAACCATGGAAATCTGTTGTCGAGTCGCAGGAACCGACGAATTCGCCGTCGTGAAACAGTATCCGTCGGGCGCTACGATGTTCTTGTTGGGAGAATAGTCTCCAGATCATGGGTTCGGACTGCCCTGTCGATTTTTGCCCGTTCCGAACGACTACTTGGTAAAGCGGCTGAACGCATGTAGGAGGAGCCCCCGATGAAATACATCTGTTTAGGATACTTGGACGTCACGCAATGGACTGCGTTGTCCGTTGATGAACAGAACCGCATGATCGATACGTGTTTCACCTACGACGAGAAGCTCAAGAGGAACGGGCACTGGGTGTGGGGAGAGGGACTCCAGAGCCCTGATACCGCCACGACCCTCCGATACCAGCGTGGGAAGGTGGCCGTCACCGATGGCCCCTTTGCCGAAACCAAGGAAATATTGGGGGGACTTTTGATCATCGAAGCCAGAGATCTCAATCATGCCATTCAGCTGATCTCGAATCATCCCGGTATGAAAATGGGCCCATGGGAAATTCGCCCGACGCAGGATCTGACCGAGATGATTCGTGAAAGTGAGCGGCGGCGCGCCGTAGCCAAATGAACGGGGAATCGCGGATCTAATGCAGAGTGCGAGGGACACCGCACCGAGCATTCATGCGCCCGTTGGCCTGACGAACAATCCCAGGTCACGTAACCATCTCATGAAACGCGTCGGTGACTTGTCCCCCCTTGAGCCGTAACATTCATTCCGCCATACTGAGGGGCTATGAATTCGGCGGCCGTTCGGTTGTATGAAACGATGGAGGATCGGTACCGCACCCTGTTGGAGGTGGCGGAGGCGATTTCCGCGCATCGCGATCTGCACGAGCTTTTTCGAGATCTCGCCCAGCGACTGCCCCGCGTCGTACACGTCAATTTCGTCGGCCTGTCTTTGTACGATCCGGTGCGTAACACGATGCGATTGCACACTGTTCAGGCAAACGTGCCGGCCGACCTTGTGGGCGGCCATGAAGGACCGGTCAACGAGAGCCCTGCCGGAGCGGTGTGGCTTACGCAGCAGTCGATCCTCGTCTCCGATCTTGCCGAAGAACGTCGCTGGCCCGCCGTCACCGAGCGCATGAAGGAAGACGGGACGAATTCGTTTTGCTTCGTTCCCCTCACCACCGCCGTACGACGCTTGGGAGCCATGGGATTCTCGAGTCTGCAGAAGGCGGCCTACGATGAAGCAGATCTGGAATTTCTGCAGCAAGTCGGCCAATTAGTCGCCGTCGCGGTGGACAATGTGTTGCATCATCAAGACCTCACGCTTGACCGAGAGCGCCTGCGGCTCTTACTCGAGGTATCCGAATCGATCGCGTCACACCGTGATCTGGCCGAGCTGTTTCAGGATCTCGCGCAGCGCCTCCCTCATGTCGTTCCGTTCGACTTCATCAACGCGGTCTTGCATGAACCGGCGCGCGATGCCATGCGCTTATGGCTGTTGGTAGCGTCAGGGCCCAGCACGATTCAACCGGGGCTGGAACTGCCCGTCGGCGAATCTCCCGGGGGAGTGGTGTGGAAGACTCAGCGACCGATGACCGTTGATGATGTCGCGAAGGAGAGCCGCTTCCCCAAGTTGATGGCATTGTTACAGGAAAACGGGGTGCGATCCTTCTGCGTGGTACCGCTCACCACGGCGCAACGCCGTCTCGGCGCTATGGGATTTGGAAGCCTACAGCGCAGAGTCTACCAGGACCGTGAGATCCAGTTCATGCAACAGGTGGCCAAGCAGGTGGCCGTGGCCATCGACAATACGCTAAACTCGAAGACTGCCCTCGACTATCAGACACAACTCACTCGGGAACGCGACCGGCAGCAGCTCTTGCTGGACGTGAACAATGCCGTGGTGTCCCACCTGGATCTGGATGCGCTCTTCACCGCCGTCAGTACCTGCTTGCGGAAGATTATCCAGCATGACGGCTCCAGCCTCCTGCTCTACAACGGCGAGACCGGTCAGTGGCGCATTCATGTCTTGGACTTCGAACGAAATGAAAGCTTCGTTGAGGAAGGAGAAGCCGAGGAAGGTGCCGACTCCCCGTCATGTCGCGCGATCTCATCGGGTACGGTCGCATTGTTCAGGGAATCGGACTTGAAAGAAATGGCGAGCTCCTCACCCTGCGCGCAGGACCTGCTCAATCGTGGCGTCAAGTCCTTCTGTTCCTTTCCACTCCTTGCTCATAAACGCATGCTGGGCGCGCTGAACGTCGGCCGTCGACAGGATGATGGCTTTGCGCCGGAAGACGTTGAGCTGCTCAGCCAAGTCGCGCAGCAAGTTTCGATCGCCGTCGAGAACGCCATAGCCTACCGGGAAATCGCCGCGTTGAAGGACAAACTGACGAAGGAAAAAGTGTATCTCGAGGAAGAAATCCAGACGGAGTACAACTTCGAGGAAATCATCGGTGATAGCCGATCGCTCAAACAGGTTCTCAAGGAAGTTCAAACGGTCGCCGCGACCGACTCCACCGTGCTGATCCTCGGGGAAACGGGCACCGGGAAAGAACTGATCGCGCGGGCTCTTCACAATCACAGCGATCGTCGAGACCGAACATTCGTGAAGCTCAATTGCGCGGCCATTCCGACAGGCCTGCTCGAGAGCGAGTTGTTCGGACACGAGAAAGGGGCCTTCACCGGGGCCATCGCCACAAAAATGGGCCGATTCGAACTGGCCGACTGCGGTACGCTCTTTCTTGACGAGGTCGGCGAGATCCCATTGGAACTGCAGGTCAAGCTCCTACGGGTACTCCAGGAGCAAGAATTCGAACGGCTCGGCAGTACACGCACGATTCGCGTCAACGTGCGGGTCATTGCGGCAACCAACCGCGATCTCAGTCAGATGGTAGAAGAACACGAATTCCGGAGCGATCTGTATTACCGGCTCAAGGTCTTCCCGATGACCGTCCCACCGTTGCGCGAACGGCCGGAGGACATCGCGCTGTTGGTGCGACACTTCGCTCAGAAATTCGGGATGCGGATGAAGAAACGCATCCAAACGGTTCCTGCCCAGGCGATGCAAGCCATGCAGGCCTACGCTTGGCCGGGGAATGTGCGGGAGCTGGAAAACTTCATCGAGCGGGCTGTTATCCTGTCGAGGGGCCCTGACCTTGTCGTCGCACTGTCTGAGCTCAAATCAGCATCCACGGCATCGGCTGAATCGGCTGTGACGCTTGAAGCGGCAGAGCGCGAGCACATTCTGAAAGTCCTGCGAGACTCGAAGTGGATCCTCAGTGGCTCTGCGGGTGCCGCAGTCAAGCTGGGGATGAAACGGACAACCCTCCATTCCAAGATGCGAAAGCTCGGTATCGTTCGTCCATCATAGCGGTACTTCCCGTCCGTCGTTCCCAGACCATCCTCTGTCGATATTTCGTCATCTGACGAGTGAACGACTTCGTCACGTCAATGACCCTGCTTTGATCTTCAATGCCTACTCTGCGACAATTCATCATTACATCAAATAGTTAAGCGACCTTATTGGATTCCAACCTGACTGGAACGGTCATTGCTGTTACCCTCGAAGCAAATGCGATTGCAAAGGTTCGGCATGATTTCCGGTATAGGGAATTTGGAGGGCAGCTCACATGAATCGCCGTAATTGGATCGGAACAATTCTACTCCTCGCGTCGGTGTCGCTGACGGGCATCGGGCTGGTCGCATGGAAATATGAATCCATTCAAGATTCCAACGCAGCCTCCGCAAACCAACCTGAGCCGATGGAGTCCGTCACCGTCACCGTTGCACGCGAGATGGATCATCGCCAGACCACCACATCTATCGGCACAGTGTTGGCCTTACGTTCGGTCATGCTGAAGAACGAGCTCGCCGGGACTGTCCGTGAAGTCCGTCTCACGCCGGGTCAGATCGTGGAAGCCGGTACCATGCTGGTCGCGCTCGACGTGTCCGTCGAAGAAGCCGAATTGAAAGCGCAGGAGGCCCAGGCCGCTCTTACCAAGACAGTACTCAATCGCCGACAGAACCTCAGTCAGGAACTGGCGACAACTCAAGAGGAAGTCGACAGAGCTCGTGCCGACCTGGATATTGCCCAAGCTCAGATTGCCCGCACCAGGGCGATCATTGCCAAGAAGACCATCCGTGCGCCATTCCGGGCGCGCGTCGGTATCGCCGATGTTCACCCCGGCCAATACTTGGACGAAGGAACCTTGCTTACGACGCTGCAAGGCGTCGCCGAAGCGGTACACGTGGATTTCACGGTGCCCCAGCAAGTCGCGGCCGGTTTACGGGACGGCGAGACGGTCGAGGTGTTCGCGGTCGGCGATGCTTCCGTCATCAAGGCCAACATCGTTGCACTCGATGCGCGCGTCGATCCGACGACTCGGAATGCCATGGTCCGGGCACGGATTGACGGCACACGCCATGCTCCTGCTCCCGGCGCCTCGGTTCGAGTTCGAGTTCCCGTTGGTCCCTCGCGCAAAGCTGTCGCCATCCCGGTGAGCGCGTTGCGTAAAGGACCCAGCGGCGATCAGGTATTCGTGATCGCGCCGGACCAGGATCACAAGAATCGGGCACACGTGCGGCAAGTGGAAAGCGGTACGATGGTCGGTGATCAGGTCGTGATTCATGCCGGACTCGACGCCGGCGAGACCATTGCCGCGTCAGGCTCGTTCAAGTTGCGTGAAGGCGTGCTTGTCGCTACCCAGGATGACGCCTCAGAGAAACAGGCCCGAGCACAAACTGTCAGCAAAGACTGAACCGATCACTCGTCGAAAAAGGATCAAGGATATACCATGCGCTCATTCACCGACATCTTCATCAAACACCCGGTGCTGGCGGTCGTTGTCAATCTCGTGATCGTGCTGGCAGGGTGGAGGGCACTGATGACTCTGCCGGTGCAGCAATATCCGAAGATCGAAAGCTCCTCAGTCATCATCACCACCGTCTACTACGGTGCGAGCGCTGAGACTGTGCGCGGCTTCCTCAGCACGCCGATCGAACGGGTGGTCTCCGCGATCAGCGGCGTCGATTATGTGGAGTCGACCAGCCGGGCCGGTGTCAGCACCGTGACTGTGCATTTGAAGTTGAACCACAGCAGCACGGCAGCCCTAGCCGAAGTCACTGCGCGACTCCAACAAGTCCGGTCCGAACTGCCGACTCAGGCCGAACCGCCGGTGATCGAAGTGCAGCGGGCCGATCGGCCGTACGCCTCGTTCTACCTCAGCTTCACCTCCACGGAACGCACAGTCCCGGCCCTCACTGATTGGCTCTTGCGTACATTGCAGCCGCAGTTTTCGACGCTGTCCGGTGTTCAGAAGGTGACCATTGAGGGAGGCCGTCAGATCGCCATGCGCATCTGGATCGATCCTGATCGCCTCGCCTCATTCAACCTCTCCCCCGGTGATGTGCAAGGTGCGCTTCTCCGTAACAACTACCTGGCTGCGGTCGGACGGACGAAGGGCAACTCCGCCCAGATCAACCTGCTCGCAAATACCGATCTTCGTTCGGCACAGGAATTCGAGGACCTCATCGTCGCCGACCGGGGGGGGGCCATCGTCCGGCTGAAGGACGTCGCGAAAGTCGAGCGTGAGGCCGAAGAAGCGGACATGGTAGCCAAGTACAACGAGGCACAAGGTGTGTATCTCGGGATCTGGCCGGTACCGGGGACGAACGAGATTGACGTCGCACATCGGCTCCGCGACGAAATGGACCGCATCCGGCCGACCCTGCCAACGGACATCGACATGAAACTCGTGTGGGACGGCACGATGTTCATGCGAAACGCACTGGCTGAGATTACCAAGACGTTGTCGGAGACGATTCTCATTGTTGCAGTGGTGGTGTTTCTCTTCATGGGCTCGGTGCGCACGGCGCTCGTGCCGCTCGTCGCCATGCCCGTTTCGCTGGTCGGGGCGGCGATTTTCATGTTTGCATTCGGCTTTAGCCTCAATCTGTTGACATTGCTCGCGATCGTCCTCTCGGTCGGGCTGGTCGTGGACGATGCGATCGTCGTCGTTGAGAACGTCGAGCGGCATGTCCGCCTGGGGCAATCGCGGATTGAGGCGGCGCTGGCCGGCGCGCGCGAGCTCGTCGGCCCTATCATCGCGATGACGATCACGCTCGCCACGGTCTATACACCCATTGCCTTTCAGGGCGGCCTCACCGGCTCACTGTTCCTGGAATTTGCCATTACTCTGGCGGTCGCCGTGGTCTTGTCCGGTGTCGTCGCGATCACGCTCTCGCCGGTCATGAGTTCCCGGTTCGTGCATCCACAGGGCAAGGAAGGTCGGTTGACTGCCTTTGTCAATCGACGCTTCGACGAGGTGCGCCGTATCTATGCCCGGCTGCTCGACGGCGCGCTGACGATGCGCTGGGGCATCGTGACCGCGGCGCTCTTAATCATGGTTGCAGCTTGGCCGCTGTATCTCTTTTCGCGCCAAGAACTCGCCCCCGTGGAAGATCAGAGCCACATCAGCCTCTTCTTCGAAGCTTCACCTGATTCCACATTGGCCGCCACAAACCGTGAACATCTGCAGATCGTACGAGCGATCACGGCATTTCCCGAAACGGAATTCACGTGGGGGCTTACCACCGCGTGGGGCGGATTCGGCGGGTTGGTCGCAAAAGACTGGCACGCTCGAACACGCTCGACCGAGCAGATGTACGGCCAAGTCTATGGCGCCGTATCGCAGGTGCCGGGCCTGCGCGTATTTCCTCGATTGGATCCGCCGCTGCCCACCCCCGGCCAATACGATGTCGAGCTGGTATTGGAAAGCGACTTGCCGGCCGAGCAGTTGCTCAACACGGTCGGCGCCGTGCTTGGCGCCGGCTGGCAAAGCGGCAAGTTCATGTATGTGGACACCGACCTCAAGATCGATCTCCCTGAGGCGCGCGTCATCCTCGATCGCGAACGTCTGGCCGACTTGGGGTTTGATCTGGCAGGGGTCGGCCGGGAGCTCGGCACGATGCTTGGCGGGGCCTATGTCAACCGGTTCAACTACTTCGACCGCAGCTATAAGGTCATCCCGCAACTCGGGGACAATGACCGTGCGACGGTTGGTCCGCTGCTCGACTTGAAGATCAAGACACCGGGTGGCCAGCTGGTGCCGGTATCAACATTCACGCACATCGAAACGAGTACCGCCCCGCGCACCTTGAACCGGTTCCAGCAGCGCAACGCCGTCCGGATCTTCGGCGGCGTGAAACCGGGTGTGACGAAGGAAGAAGGATTGCGTGTGCTGGAAACCGCGGCAGCGACAGGTGGGTCACGCATCACCCTCGACTATGCCGGCGAATCGCGACAACTCCGCCAGGAAGGAGCCGCTCTCACGGTCACACTGGGCTTTGCGGTGGTCCTGATCTATCTCGTGCTGGCCGCTCAATTCAAAAGTTTCCGCGATCCGTTGATCGTTCTGTTGGGGTCCGTGCCGCTGGCCATCTCCGGCGCTCTGGTCTTCAGCTTCCTGGACCTGACGACGATCAATATCTATTCACAAGTGGGATTGATCACATTGGTCGGGTTGATTGCGAAGAACGGCATTCTCATCGTGGAGTTCGCAAATCAGTTACAGACCCGCGGGCTCACCAAGGCACTGGCGATACGCGAAGCAACGTTGACCCGCCTGCGGCCGGTGCTCATGACTTCTGCTGCCACGGTCTTCGGCCATCTCCCTCTGGTGCTGGCGACGGGACCCGGTGCCGCTGCCCGCAACAGCATCGGCATGGTTTTGGTCACGGGGATGACGGTCGGCACACTCTTCACGCTGTTCGTTGTCCCTGTGTTCTACTCGTTGATCGCTGCGCAACACCAGCCGGATCTGGAGCCTGAAGCGATCGCGCTCGATGCCGAGGATGAGGAGCTGCTCGCAGCGGGAGCTCACAACTGAAGGAAGGTTCCACGGATACTTACCATGCTGAAGATTACTTCGGAGAACCATCGCAATTCGATCCGACTCAGACTGGAGGGCAGCCTGACCGGACCTTGGGTCGGTGATCTCGAGCATGAGTGGCGAACCATCCGATCGGCAGGAGCGGTTCCTCTCGTCGTGGATCTCACGGGCGTGACCTTTGTCGGAGAGGATGGCAAGGTTTTATTGAAGCAGCTGTGGCGGGAGGGTGCTCAATTGATCGCAACAGGCTGCTGCATCGGTCATCTTGTCGAGGAAATTGCCGCATCAGAATCTGACACGTCCAGCATCCGATACGGGACGAAATGAGAGGAAGCATCATGCGCACAGTGAGTCTCTTTATCGGGGCCATCTTCCTGGCCGCCTGCGCCGTTGGACCGGACTATTCCCGGCCCGACCTGTCATCACCGGCATCGTTCAGGTCGGCTGCTGCCCAGGCAGAAGCCGAATCCTTCGCGAACTTGCCATGGTGGGACCTGCTCCAAGACCCAGCGCTTCAAACGCTGATTCAGACGGCGCTCAGGGAGAACAAGGATCTCAAACGCGCGGCCGCCTCCGTCGAAGAATTCCAAGCCCGGCTTCTCGTCGCCAGAATGGACTTTGCCCCGAAGGCCGATATCACAGGCAGCGCCCCGCTCATGGGACGGAAAGCGCAATTTCTGTTTCCCGGTTTTCCGAATGCGTTCAACTATTATCTCCAAGGCAATCTCGCCTGGGAGCTCGACATCTGGGGCCGCATCCGGCGGTCCAACGAAGCAGCGCGCGGCGATCTCCTGGCACGCGAGGAAGCCAGGCGCGCTGTGGTCTTGCAGCTCGTCAGCGGTGTCGCTGAATCCTATTTCGACCTGTTGCAGTTCGATCGACAACTGGAGATCGCCAGACGCACGCTTCAATCATGGCAAGAATCGGTGAGGATTGCGCAGGCACGTTTGCGGGAAGGGGTCATCGCCAAGCTCGATCTGGATCAATTCACGTCGGAGCGGGCCAACGCACTGGCGCGGGTCGCCGAGTTGGAACGGCAGATGGTGCAAAAAGAGAATCAGCTGGCCGTGCTGCTGGGGCGAGACCCGGGGCCCATCGCGCGCGGACGGTCGTTGACGGATCAAGTCCTACCGCCTGCGATCCCTGCCGGCCTCCCGTCTGAACTCCTGCAACGGAGACCGGACCTCGTGCAGGCCGAACAGGAGCTGGCGGCGGTGACGGCGAGAATCGGTGCGGCCAAGGCAGACCGATTTCCGAAACTCACCATCACCGGCATTTTGGGCGTCGCCAGTCCCCAGTTTTCTCGGCTCATTGCAAACGAAACGGCATTTGGCGTCGCCGGTCCCAGCATCGCCGGCCCGTTGCTTAATGCACAAGCCCTCGGGTTCCAGCAAAAAGCCGTCGAGGCGCAGGCGAGGCAAGCGCTCGCTCAGTATGAACAGTCGGTTCTCGTCGCGTTTAGAGAGGTTGACAACGCGTTAGTCGCAGTGCGGACTACCCAAGAGCAACGGAATGCCCAGGCCGAGCAGGTCGAGTCGCTCCAGTCCGCCTTTCGCCAAGCGACGCTCCGCTACAAGAGCGGACTCGCCAACTATCTGGATGTCCTGATCGCCCAACGCAATCTGTTCGAGGCTGAACTGTCGTTGATGAGCACTCATCGTCTCCATCTCGTCTCGGTTGTGCAACTGTACAAAGCCTTAGGCGGCGGCTGGTCGCCGTTGGACCCAGCCCAGCAGATGCCGACGGCAAAAGTCGCAGAAGTAAGCCAGGGTTAAGGAGTCACAAAGGCCGAACAAGCTAAACAGCTCTCTACTTTCTTGACCACATAAAGAGAGGATCTCGCATGAAGACTCACGACAGTCTGCTTTCCTCGGTACGTGTGGGCCCTTATACGTTGCACAATCGGTTGGTCATGGCGCCGATGACACGCAATCGCTCCAGCCGCGCCACCGTACCGCAACCGATGAACGCGTTGTATTATGCTCAACGTGCCTTGGCCGGTCTCATCGTGACCGAAGGAACGCAGGTGTCTCCGCAAGGTGCGGGCTATCCTTACACCCCCGGCATTCACAACGCGGAACAGGTGCAAGGCTGGCGGTCAATCACAGACGAAGTGCATCGAAACGGCGGCCGTATCTTTCTGCAACTGTGGCACGTCGGCCGGATCTCACATCCATCCTTGCAACCAAATGGCGCATTACCGGTGGCACCCTCCGCCATAAGACCCGAAGGTGAGGCCCATACCTATGAGGGCCGAATGCCTTTTGTCACGCCACGAGCTCTTGACCTAGAAGAAATTCCAGAAATCATCGCACAATTTAGGAATGGGGCCATCCATGCACTCAACGCCGGTTTTGACGGGGTGGAGATCCATGCAGCCAACGGGTATCTGATCGATCAATTCCTTCGCGACGGCACGAATCGGCGCACTGACGCCTATGGAGGATCGGTAGCCAACCGCGCTCGCTTCCTCATGGAAGTCGTCGAAGCGGTTGCACAAGTTTGGGGAGCCAACCGGGTCGGCGTGCGGCTGTCGCCGGTCAATCCCTTTAACAGTATGTACGATTCGGACCCCCAAGCGACGTTCGAATATGTAGCCGAACAGCTGAGTCCAGTCGGACTCGCATACCTGCACGTTGTCGAAGCTGACGAACACGGAGAAACAACACATCCGGCGGTCAATTTTCGCCGAATCCGTAATGCATTCGCAGGGACCTATATTGCCAACGGAGGCTTTGACCACGAGAGGGCAAGCGCATACCTCACTCAAGGTCACGCCGATCTGATTTCTTTCGGACGGCTGTTTTTGGCCAACCCGGACTTACCGGAGCGTTTTGCTCAAAACACCCCATTGAATGTCCCCAATCAAGCGACGTTTTATGGAGGTAATGAGCGGGGGTATACAGACTATCCATCTTTAGAAACGAAATCCGCTTGTTGCCATGGCTAGGCACAAATCCAAGTCTGCGATCAACACACCCAGCCTGTCGTGGTTTTCACACCAAGAGAATAGATGATGACCGTTTCTTGCCGCGGCCATGGCTCGCGGGTTTGGACTCTCGTGGTCCCCCTAGGGAAGTGACTAGAAGACAACACTTTGGGGCGAATCGGAAAATTGTGAATCACTGTCGATTGATGGCCCACCTGTTCGACTACTAGGTAGGCACAGGTAACAGCAATTAGGAGTCCATCATGCAACAACTCACACCCTGCTTGTGGTTCGATGATCAGGCCGAAGAGGCGGCAAAGTTTTACGTGTCCATTTTCAAGAATTCCCGGTTAGGACCGATCACGCGCTATGGTGAGGCTGGCGCGAAGACCTCGGGAAGACCGAAGGGATCTGTCATGACCGTGACGTTTACGCTTAATGGCCAAGAATTCGTGGCGCTGACCGGTGGGCCGCTCTTCAAATTTACGGAAGCTGTCTCGTTCATGGTGAAGTGTCATTCCCAGACAGAGATCGACGAGATGTGGGCCAAGCTGTCGGAAGGTGGAGAACTGGGGCCGTGCGGCTGGCTGAAGGACAAATACGGGTTATCCTGGCAAATCGTGTCTCCCGAGTGGGACAAGATGTTGCAGGATCAGGATACCAAGAGATCCGAACGAGTGATGGAGGCCATTCTCCAAATGACTAAGCCCGATCTCGAAGCGATTCGACGAGCATATGCAGGATAAACGGCGACAATGCGGTAACCCAAAGGAGGTTCGTCATGCGGTTCATGGTGATCGTGAAAGCCACCAAGGAGTCGGAAGCCGGTGTGATGCCGAGCACGCAACTCTTGACTGATATGGGAAAGTTTAATGAAGTCCTCGTGAACGCCGGCGTGCTCCTCGCCGGCGATGGGCTGCATCCCAGTTCCAAAGGGGCGCGCGTAAGGTTCTCGGGCACCAAGCGTACGGTGATCGATGGCCCTTTTGCCGAAACCAAGGAACTTATTGCCGGCTACTGGCTCTGGCAGTGCAAATCGAAGGAAGAAGCGATCGAATGGGTCAAGCGCTGTCCGAATCCCCACAACGAAGACAGCGAAATTGAAATTCGTCAAGTCTTCGACGCCGAGGACTTCGGGGCCGAGTTCACGCCCGAGTTGCGAGAACAAGAACAGCGCGTATTCGAACAAGCGAAGGCGAACACCCGGTAACCAAGGAGGCGACGTCGAACATTTTGATGAGCACCTCCGCGTGATTCTCGACTGAACAGAGAGAGACAAGGAAAGGGCAACGAATATGAAAAATAAAGTCGTGATGTTTGAGATTCCATCTTCAGATTTCGGGAAAGCCAAACAGTTTTATGAGACGGTATTCGACTGGAAAGTTGAATTATGGGGTGACGATGGTGCGATGGCACTCACCACAACCGCGGACAAAGACTACAATCCGACCGAGGTCGGTGGCATCAACGGAGGATTTTACAAACGCAAATCTAAAGGTGACCATCCGTCAATCGGCGTGGAAACTGAGTCCATCGATCAGACGGTCAGAGCCATCGAAAAAGCGGGCGGGAAAGTGGTGACCCCAAAGCACGCAATCGGAGAATGGGGATTTATGGCCGACGTTGCCGATCCGGAGGGTAACGTCATGGCACTCTGGGAAAAGTCTCGGAAATGAGTGTGAAGTCACGGTGGTCGTCGGCGCTCGGATGATAAACAACTCCAATACAAACTGGCCGGAGGAACATGGTGGACATCATTCATAGAATTGGGATCAAAGCGCCGATTTCGAAGGTGTACGCCGCGTTATCGACGATCGAGGGCATCGCGGGTTGGTGGACGAAGGAAACCTCCGGATCATCCAAGGTTGGGGATACGATCGGAGTCCGGTTCCTTTCTGTGAATGGGAAAGAAATCGGCAGCATGACCATGGAAGTCATGGCACTCGATTCCGACAAGAAGGTGCATTGGCGCTTCAATGCAGGGCCGGAGGAATGGATAGGAACGGACGCGATATTCCTTTTATCCCAGGAAGGTGATTACACGATCATACTCTTTGGTCACAAAAACTGGCGCGAAACGAGTGAGTTCACCGCTCATTGCAGTACGAAATGGGCCACGTTCCTCCTAAGCCTTAAAACTCTCGTCGAGACCGGCAATGGCAAGCCTTCACCCAATGACATCAAAGTGGACAACTGGAATTAAGCATCGAGCTAAGAGAAGGAGACGGCAATGATTAGCAAAATCTTCGTCAATCTTCCGGTGAAAGATCTGGACAAATCGATGGCGTTCTTCAAAGCGGTCGGCTTCTCGTTCAATCCGCAATTTACGGACACAACCGCAGCTTGCATGGTCATGGGCAATGACATATACGCCATGCTGCTGACTCACGATAAGGTGAAGGAGTTCTCGAAGAAGCAGATTGCGGATGCGCACAAGACGACCGAAGTGCTCACCGCCGTTGCCGTTGAGAGTAAGGCCAAGGTGAACGAGCTCGCGGACAAGGCGATCAAGGCCGGAGGGAGCGAAGCCTACTCTCCCAAAGACTACGGCTTTATGTTCACTCGAAGCTTTGAAGATCCGGACGGCCATATCTGGGAAGTGTTCTGGATGGACGAAGCGCAGGTACAGAAGGGGCAAGCATGAGCGGCTATGCGGGCACCGATCGCAGAAGACAATGAGAAGAGAGAAATTTCAAGGATGAGCCATGTCCTGAACGGCAAAGTGGCCTTGGTGGCAGGAGCGACACGGGCCGCCGGCCGCGGTATTGCGATCGAACTTGGCGCAGCCGGCGCGACGGTGTATTGCACTGGACGAACGACCCGTACACAGGCGTCTGAGATGAACCGTCCTGAAACGATCGAAGAGACAGCCGACCTCGTCCAACAAGCCGGAGGCCTGGGTATCGCAGCGCAAGTCGATCATCTGATCCCGCAACAGGTACATGACCTTTTGGTCCGAATCGATCGCGAGCACGGTCGCCTGGACATTTTGATCAATGACGTGTGGGGATCGGATCTCTTCATCGAATGGAACAAGCCCGTGTGGGAACAGTCGCTGGAAAAAGGGCTGCGTATGCTGCGGCTCGCCCTCGACACTCATCTCATCACGAGTCACTATGCTTTACCGCTCCTGATCAAGAACCCTGGCGGACTCGTTGTTGAGATGACAGACGGCACGGCAGCCTACAATTTGAATAACTACCGAGTTTCATTGTTCTATGACCTCGCCAAGACCTCGGTTGTGCGCATGGCATGGGCGCTCGCGGAAGAGCTTCGACCCCATCGGTGTACGGCCGTGGCTCTGACTCCCGGTCGGCTACGCTCCGAACTGATGCTGGATATTTATGGAGTTCAGGAATCCAATTGGCGCGACGCCTGCGTGAAGCAGCCGCATTTCGTCATTAGCGAATCCCCGCGGTACGTCGGGCGCGCAGTGGCTCATCTTGCGGCCGACCCCGAAGCAGCACACTGGACCGGTCAATCGCTGTCGAGCGGGCAGCTCGCCAAGGTCTACGGCTTCACCGATCTGGATGGGTCGCAACCAGATTGTTGGCGCTATTTTACCGAGGTGCACGATGCCGGAAAGCCGGCCGATGCGACCGGATACCGATAAGGTTGAAAGACGGAGGCGACGCGAGATGGGATGTCGATTTCGGACAGAAAGAACGACTACCTTATGACAGCCAATATACAAACCCACAATCGAACATACAAGGAGGCCACCATGCGTTTCATATCTCTTACCGTTACTACGTTGTGCATCACGTTGCTGGGTTTGCCAGTTCTGGCTAAAGAGAAACAACACGCTGCGCCTATGGATGAAAAGGCCATGATGGAGATGTGGCAAAAACTGGCCACGCCCGGCGCCCCCCACAAGCATTTGGAAAACCTGGCCGGAAGCTGGACGACACAGACCAAGGAATGGATGGAGCCCGGCAAACCGCCGATGGAATCAAGTGGCACCGTCGAGATGAAGGCCATCTTAGGCGGGCGGTTTCTCCAGCAGGAATACACCGGCAGCATGATGGGCCAACCGTATTCGGGCGTCGGGACGACCGGTTATGACAATCTGCGCAAGAAGTATGTGTCGACCTGGATCGATTCGATGGGCACGGGCATTTTCTTGATGGAAGGTACGGCTAGCGCGGACGGTAAGACGATCACGCTCAAGGGAGGGCATGACGAACCAGGTGGCGGGCACATGACCCATCGTGCAGTGTGGAAGCTCGTCGATCAGAACACCCAGATCTTCGAGATGTATGGGGCCCACAAGGGCGAGAAAGAAATGAAGGGAATGGAAATCACCTACACGCGGAAGCAGTAGTCGGACGACGAGTGGACAAAGCGGCTGGTGGCCGGTCGCTAAAAACCGGGGCATAGCGAGAAAGGAGTCATCCATGAGCGGCGTGCGATTGCTGGTCGGCACCAGAAAAGGGGCGTTCATTCTGACATCGGACGGCTCACGCAAACAGTGGGACGTGCAAGGACCACACTTTGGAGGATGGGAGCTCTACCACATCACAGGCTCGGCGGTCGATCCGAATCGGTTGTATGCCTCGCAAACCAGCAGTTGGTTCGGGCAAGTCATTCAACGCTCGGATGACGGCGGAAAAACCTGGAACGCCCCCGGCACCAAACCCGAAGATCTCATGGGATCCGACGGCATGCCGAAGGGTGAGAGCAACATGTTTCGCTACGACACGTCTGCGGAAACAGGGAAGCCGCTCACGACGCACCAACATTATGACGGCTCGCAACGCCCGTGGGAATTCAAACGAGTATGGCATCTCGAACCGTCATTGACCGATCCCGATACGGTGTACGCCGGAGTCGAGGACGCGGCCTTGTTCCGGTCGACCGACGGCGGGTGTACCTGGCATGAGCTTGCCGGGCTCCGCGATGTGAAAGGGAATCTGTGGCAACCGGGTGCCGGAGGGATGTGCTTGCATACGGTCATGTTGGATCGGACGAATCCTCAACGCATGTATATCGCCATCTCCGCGGCCGGCGCGTTCCGGACCGATGATGGTGGCCAGACATGGCGGGCGATCAACCGCGGTTTGAAATCGCAGTATGAGTTGCCTGATCCGGATGCAGATGTCGGGCACTGTGTGCACAACATCGCCATGCATCCGTCTCGTCCGAACGTGTTGTTCATGCAGAAGCACTGGGACGTGTTGCGAAGCGACGATGCCGGCGAGTCCTGGCATGAGATCAGCGGCAACTTGCCAAGCGATTTCGGATTCCCGATCGCCGTCCACGCCCATGAACCGAATACGGTCTATGTCGTGCCGATTAAGAGCGACTCCGAACACTATCCCCCGGAAGGCAAGCTGCGCGTGTATCGCAGCCGCACGGGAGGCGACGAATGGGAGGCGCTGACAAAGGGCCTGCCGCAGGAGAATTGCTATGTCAATATTCTGCGGGACGCGATGACCGTCGACCGGCTCGATCCCTGCGGCATTTATTTTGGAACGACCGGCGGCCAAGTCTATGGCTCGGTCGATGGCGGCGACAGCTGGGCGCCCATCGTCCGGGACCTGCCGGCCGTCTTGTCAGTCGAGGTGCAGACACTCCGATGAGACGTGAAGCGTACCTCGTGAAGCGTATTTCCTAGGAGACCGCGGTCGTCTGAAACGAGATACGAACGACGCTTCACGAACGACGGAGAAGAGATGGTTCGTGTGATTCTTCCGCAACATCTGCGAACCCTGGCGCGCGTCAGCGGTGAGGTGACCCTTGAGGTCAACGGTCCGGTGACGCAACGTGCAATCCTCGACGCGCTTGAAGCCCGCTATCCGATGTTGCGCGGGACGGTGCGTGATCATGTCACGCACAAGCGCCGGGCATTCGTGCGCTTCTTCGCCTGCGAGCAGGATCTCTCTCACGAATCGCCCGATACTCCGCTGCCCGACGCCGTCATGACGGGAAACGAGCCGTTCCTGATTGTGGGGGCGATGGCCGGCGGATAGCGGCGAGCTGAGGCGCATGGCCTATAGCTGAGTGCAAGAATCCGAAAAAGAAGCGCCCTTACCAACGTCAAAGGAGAAACAAATGGGTACGCAATCCAAAGCCAAGTCGACAACAAAGCGGAAAGGCACGAAAAGCATCCGCGCCTCAGCGAGCATCTGCTGGTTTGACATCCCGGCGGACGATCCCCAGCGTGCCAAGAAGTTTTACAGATCGTTGTTCGGGTGGAAGATCATGAAGTTTCCCGGAGCGGAGGATTACTGGCACATCGACACGGGTGGCCCGGACGGCACACCGGATGGTGGATTGATAGTGCGCAAACACCCCGAGCATTCCATCACTAACTACATGGCCGTGTCCTCGGTGGACAAATCAGCGGCGAAAGTCGTGAAGCTCGGCGGCACGATCTGCAAGCCCAAGACCGCGGTACCGCAGATGGGCTATTTCGTGATATGTCGAGACACGGAAGACAATGAATTTGCGCTGTGGGAACCGAACGACCGCGCCAAGTAACGCTCCGGCTATGGACGCGGCACAGCGAGAAGCGCATCGCTGTGCCGCGATTCGAGTCGGTAGACCTCCCGTCCAATTGAGCGTCGCCCCAACATTGAGAGCCAAGAAAAAGTCAGACGAACCGTTTCAACCGAAAGGAGCAAGCCATGAACAAGCCGGTCAAGCCGATTCCCGATGGGATGCATACGGTAACCCCGCACTTGGTGTGCGCCGGTGCCGCGGATGCGATCGAATTTTACAAGAAGGCCTTCAATGCCGTGGAATTGGGGAAGGTACCCGGACCAGAGGGAAAACTCCTGCATGCCCTGATCCGAATCGGTGACTCTCCCGTCATGCTCGTCGATGAATTTCCCGGTCATAACTCGTTCGGGCCAAAATCCCTCAAGGGTTCGCCCGTCACCATCCATCTCTATGTCCAAGATGTGGAAGCAGTTTTCAACCAAGCCGTCGCAGCCGGCGCGAAAATCACGATGCCTGTCGCCGACATGTTTTGGGGAGATCGGTACGGCCTGCTCGAAGACCCCTTCGGACACCACTGGTCGGTCGCCACGCACGTGCGCGATGTGAATCCGACCGAGCTTCAGGAGGAGGCAAGGAAGGCTTGCGGCTAGCCGATAGAATTCAACACAAAAACGGTGCGGGAGCGGATGATGTCTATTCCGCTCTCCAGCTAGACCGACGGCGGTCACGGCAATGTACGAAGGATCTGGAAGAGAACAAGCACCAGTTACGCGCAATCAAAGGAGGTCCGCATGGCCCGCTATGTCGATGGATTTGTCTTGCCCGTTCCGAAGAAGAAATTGAACGCCTACCGCCGTCTGGCGCAGAAGGCAGCGAAAATTTGGCGCGAGCATGGCGCGCTCGACTATAAGGAGTGCGTCGGTGACGATCTCAACATCAAGATGGGAGTCCCCTTCCCACGGCAGATGAGGAGCAAGCCCGGTGAGACGATCGTGTTCGCCTATATTCTGTACAAGTCGCGCGCTCATCGGGACCGCGTCAACGCCAAAGTCATGAAGGACCCGCGTGTTGCCAACATGTGTGACCCAAAGGACATGCCGTTCGACTGTGAGCGCATGGTCTACGGAGGCTTCAAGGTTCTGGTCGACGCCTAACGCACATTATTCCAGCAACATCTCACCTACTGGACGGAGAGGATGCACACTCCGATCGTCACCGTTAATCTTTGCTCATGTTTTGCTCGTTCTGTATCACAGTTGAACAGCTAGTAACTTGCCGAGTGTCACCACGCCAATACGCGCGGTAGAGTAAAAAATCCAAACAACCTAGTCTGGAACCGATCGCTCGGCTCGCGCATTCGTCCCGCGACCTTTCCAGTCTATATACGAACCACTTCTCACAGGAGGTTAGCCTATGAGACATCCATATCTATTGTTTCAAGCGCTGTGCGGTTGGTGCGCTGTTCTATTGCTCTCGGCCGTTTTTGCTTCGGCAGGAGAATCCAAGAAAGGAGCATACGCAATGACTGTCTCACACGGGAAGCAAGTCACCTTGGAGTACACGCTCAAGCTGGACGATCAATCGATCGTGGATACGAACGTGGGTGGGGAGCCGTTGAAGGTCACACAGGGCAGTCATCAACTCATTCCGGGTGTCGAAAAGGCGATTGAGGGCATGGCGTCCGGAGAGAAAAAGAAGTTCACGGTCGCCCCCACCGAGGGCTATGGCACTGTCGATCCCAATGCGTTTCAGGAGGTGGACAAGAAGATGGTTCCGGCTGATTCTCGGAAAGTGGGGACACAGCTGGAAGGAAAAACCGCCGATGGACAAAAGGTCTTTCCGCGTATCTCTGAAATAAAAAATGATACTGTCGTGCTGGACTTCAACCATCCCCTTGCCGGCAAGACACTCTATCTCGACATCAAGGTCCTGGACGTCGCGATGGCACCGATATCAGAGTGATGTTCCTTTCGTGCGGGGTGGTCACACGCCCCGCACGATCGACCCCAGCCATAGCTTTGGCGGCGGTAGCGATTTCAAGCCGTTCATCCGGCTTCACCACTTGGCCCAAGAAGGCGCTCCACACATTCTCCAGTCTACGAGGCGCTTGTGACGTTCTTTTTTGACAGGCCGATCAGTTTCGCGGTGGCTTGACCGTAGTGTTGATAGGCGCCCCATGTCGACCCACTCATGAGGATCGCTGCTCTGGCCTTCGATAGAGAGCTCCCAAGATCATTGCCGGACAGCGCTTCTGTATAAAAGACCTTCGCAAACTCCAATGCCGCTGCGTCATCCACAGGCCATCCGGTTCCAATGTAATTCTGGACGCCTCGCTCAAAAAAGGCTTGGGCTAACCCCGCAAGATTTCGATTCGACTCCTGCAATGTAAAGGGCTTCCCCGATCGAACGACGCCGGAGAAGCAGGCGTTGGCAAAAATTAAGCGCGGCACGTGCCGCGCTCGAAAGACATCTCTTGCGGACAGCACGTTCTCTTTGCCGAAGATCCATCCGCTCCTGGAAGGATTTTTTTCGTCGAAGTCGCCGTGCCCCGAGTAATGAATCAGATCGAACTCCTCGCTCAGGATCAGCGCAAGCAGTTCGACCGGATCACATTCATTCGCCCCGATCCGTTGCTCGATCGAGATATTCAGACCTTGTTTCTCCTTCATGCTTTGCAGAACTTTCACCACAGTACGACCTTCCTCCCGTGCTCCCGGCAATTGCAGGTCCACCTCAGGAGCCGGGTCAGCGATGACCAGCACGCGCAGGCTGTCGGCAGTCGGTGGCGCAATCAGCCCCGGCGGGCCCGACAAGGTGGTGCGGAATTGCCGCGTCAGTTGTCGCCCCGGCCCATAAAAAATAGCCTTTCCGTGTTGTTCGAATGCAGCCATCTCCCATGGAAATGCCGCGGTCGAACGATCAACCATGAGGGTGAGCGGTGTGATATCCACCATGTCCTGAAAGTCTTCCGGCATGAGGTAGCTGTGTAAGAGCTTTCCGTATTTCTGCTGATCCTCCAAACTTCGAGACTCCTTCAGGAGTTCGGCCGCTCCTTCTGCATACGAGGATTGAATCGTGACTTCTCGGACTGGAATAACCAACTGTTCCCTGATGGCTGAGAACCGGAACACGTCATGGTCGCGTTCGATCGTAATCCGGCTCCCCTTCATCGTATCCTGGTTGGCCGGCTTCGTTTGTTGTCTGCGATGCGCACGCTTCGGAAGCTGCCTCTCCGTCACGTGCAATTTCAAGCCATCGTTCTGGTTGGTAGTGGGTCAGTTTCAAGTATTTGCACACATTGAGAGATTTTGACATTCCGGCGTATCTTTGCCCACTTAACCAAGGGGGTGGGCAATGGCCAAATGTTCAGAGTGTGGCTTCTTGGCAG
>Ga0187893_10001064_pt1 | contig 68286 bp, 67 predicted proteins | sample MA1701074metaG_FD_139574 | JGI IMG/M metagenome (GOLD analysis project Ga0187893, IMG submission 139574) | White microbial mat communities from a basaltic lava cave in the Kipuka Kanohina Cave System on the Island of Hawaii, USA - MA170107-4 metaG ...
CCTTGCGCCCTCTCACTTGTTGCAACCGCCCGTCGCGCGGACCATCGCCACAATGCCCGCGCGCATTTGTTCGGGCAAAGCAGGCCACGCGGCAACCACCATCGCCAAGGCCGCGAAGTCATCGGGTGCCAATTGGTGACCGTTTTAAGGGTCAACCGGCCTCAAATAATCTGAGCGACGCCATGACGGAAACGCTCTCAGTCTTGATGAAGTGGTTGTACACTCTCCCACTCGTGTTCCGGTCCAAATGCCCGACCCATTGCCCCACGACCTCTACATTCACACCGCGCGACAGCATCAGGCTTATGAAGGAATGCCGAAGGGCGTGGAACCCAAGACCTCCGAAATCGGTCCCGTGGATCAATTGCTCCCACCTGTGAAGGAATTTGTCTTTGGTGTCCAACACCGTGTGGACCCACGGGAAAGCACACTCCCCGAACGACTCCTTGAGCCAGTGTCGATCTAACACCGGCCGTAGGGCCGGGGCAACGGGTACGCTGAATGAGGCTTTGCCGGTCTTGCTGCGTCGCCCAGTGAAGACACCATCCGAGTACGAATGGTGACGTGCGGTTCGCACGTCAATTCCGCTAACGCCGTGAAGACCCAAAATGACGCACGGCAAGAATTCTGGATCGTTGTTTCGACACAACTCCAACAGAGCCGCTTGCTCACGCAGGTCCAGCACGCGGTAACGGGACATAGATCGTTTTTCGGCATCCGTATGAGGCCGCATGTCCAACTCGGCTGCTATCATCGTCTGAGTTCTGTAGTAGGGTGCCTCGTCTCTCGGCCTACGAAAAGTGGCCACCGCAAGGACTGGGTTAGTTTGACAGACAAACCTCGTGATTCCGAACTTGTACACGCAACCGATCACGCTACGGTACTCGTTCTTCGACGGGCTACCGGTGTCGAGGGCGTCTAGCCACTCGGTCCATTGCTTGGGTGTAATTTCGTCGGGGCCCACTCCAAGAGCTGTTGCGACGCGGTGCAGACGGCCAACCCGCTGACGGAAGTTCCGTTCTCGGGCCCGCGAGTTTGCCTTGAAATCTTCAGCATACTTGGCGACAAGGTCGGGCCAAGTCATCCCCATCACACGGGTCGCCGGACGCCGGGATTTCCGGGGTGACGATTGTGGCAGGCCAAGGTATCGAGGCAGAGACTTGCCGTTCAGGCACGACTCGCCCCGAACGAGAAAATCCAGGAGCGCCTCAACTCGACGACGTTCTGACTCAATCCGAACAGGCGAGGCCGACTCTCCAAGAGCGGTGGCCAGCCGGCATTGCCGCGGGAAACCGTACCGGTGCACGATCTGCTCAGGCAAACGAAAGCGGATACACCATCCCTTACCTCGGCGAACGGGCGTGACCGCTGGCATAGCTGGCCTTTCGGTTGAACTCCTGCGTGTCATGAGCCAACCGTGTCCAAGAGCGTGTCCGGTGCCAGATTCGCGTCACGTGTGATAAGCAGGCTGTACTCACATAACGTCGTTTGCCTAAAGCACTTACGGCGTTACGCTATCAATCGGGGCGACAAGATTTGAACTTGCGACCTCAGCGTCCCGAACGCTGCGCTCTAGCCAAGCTGAGCTACGCCCCGTCTACGGCGAAGGAAAGCGTCCCCGCCGCTTCGCCTACATCGGCCACCCTAGTTGGGGCGGGTGATTTCGTCAAATCGACCCTATCCCCGATAACGCCGTAGGCCTCCATCACCTTCCAAAACTGCGAAACGAATACGCGTCATCTTGGGCTTGAATCCATTGCCACCACGTTGGCGGCACATTTCGGATCGGTCCGACGAGAAAAAGACATGTCGTCGATTGGAAGTTCAGACCAGCGAGTCCAACGCCCCCTCACCCTCGGTTGGAGGGCCCTCTTCGCTTACCCTGATCCCCAGCGCCTCCATCCGTCGATAGAGCCGACTCCTGGAAATCCGAAGGATTTGCGCGGCCATGGTCCGTTGCCCTTTCGCCCGATCCAAGGCTCCCAGAATTTCGCGCCGCTCGATCGCCGCTAAAACCTCGTCCAGAGACCTTCCTTCGGATTCGGTCCCGGGCTCATTCGTGTGCGGACGGAGCGGATCGGCAAGATTCAAGCGATCCGAGATCCGTTGACCGGAACCTTCACCCAACGAAGACGTGATTTGAACCGCTTCAGTGCTCTGATTCACGATCGCCGGGCCTCCTCCGCCGGCACCCAGGAATTCCATGGTCCCGATAGGGTCCAGCTAGGTGAAGTTGATCCTACCGGAGGGTTCCACGGGGTTCAACTGCGCGGCCCTCGCCGGCGAAGGCGCCTGAAATGGTAAAGTGGGTCGCGAATGGAGAAGGAGGACTACGAAAGACCGCGATGGGACGGGTGGGGTAGAGCGGCCCGGTTAACCGCCGGCGAATTCGACCGCCGAGGCGATTTTGGGGGCAAACGTGGCCGGTTCAGTCTCCGAACCCCGAAATACGAGCGCTGAGCCCACGGATCTTGCGTGGCCGGCGATACGCTCCAGGTCATTCAGTACACGAAAAAACTGCCCACAATCCGTAACGGTAACCGTACGCGAGCGGGCATCCGAAAAGAGCTTCCGGGAGACCTCCCTTGCGGTCGCGTCCACCGCGCCGATTTCGCAAATCAAGTTGCGGGTGACTTCCACGTCTCGATCTCGGAAAGCGGAAATGGCGCGGCGCACGATCTCCATCACCTGGGAAAGCACGGGCATGAGTTGCTCGTGATACACGCCCAGGGTCTTCTCGTCCAAGGCGGAAGCGCGTTCGAGCATCCGGGCGGTCGATCTGGCCACACGCGAAAAACAGCTACTGACTTTCAACATGACGCAAAGCGTGTGGATGTCGTCGCCGAACGCATCGTCAGATGCGATGACCTTGAGCACGTCGGTTTCAATTGAAAGTGCCCGAGCAGCGATACCTTCAGCCGAATTCTCCAGAGTCGCAAGCTCGCCATTTCGATTGTTTGGAAACACTCGCTCGCAAAGGCTGACCAGCTCCTCCGTGGACGAAGCGTTCTCGAGCACACGATCGCGAAGTTCAGCCAGTTGATTCATAAACGCGCGAGTCATGAGCACATCCTTTTGAACCAAGAATGGACATTCTTACGCATCCCTGCTCCTCTCGCGTTCCATTCCATCTATTGCCGGAACAGCGAGGCGACACATTGATGACAACCGAGGGCACGGTGGCCGCTCGCAAGATGATCACGTCCGCGCTTTCGTGACCCTCAACCCGCTCTCGATTCGATCGGTTCGACTACGGGAACAAATGCTGCATCACCCTTCGCCTAAACCGCAGGAGCGAGCAACCTGGCACGAACACTACCTCTGGACTATTAAGAAATGATTAAGGTCTCTTTTTTTGTTCATACAACGCCGAATCACGATGCAGTTCGCAGCTCGATTTCAAACCACCGGTTTGTGACGTATGGTTATGCTGACAAGAAGCCGCCACGGGTTCAACATTATGGCGCGATTGAGCTTCCAATCCAAGCCTATTCGGCGAGCTTTCGACTCTCCTCTGTGAGTTATAAGCTCGCTGGAGAACATGCCCCCGGCCGTGGCCCGTTTTTGGGACGTGAAAAAGATTCCAATTTGTCGCTCACAACCGGTAGGAACGGCGGAAGAATTGAGCATGAGGGGAAGACGGAACACCGTCGGCCGAAATCGGATTCGCGCAATGCATGGATTGCACCCGATTCGTTGCGCGGAGCGTACAATGCAGTGAGTGCGCGTGGGGCGCGCTTGACGAGATCCGACGAGTGCCGCGGCCTGTCCCTTCCCGGTAAGTACGGTAACGGGTAACGAAAAACCGACTCCGGCATCGAATGAGGATGTTCGGCCGAGCCCGTGGGCGGCCGTCGCAAGAGCCAAAGTATCATGCAAAGCAATCTGCTTGGAACGCTATGCTTGGGAATTCTCGCGGGTCTTCTGGCCACCGCGGAGCATGGCATTTTGTTGAGCCTGGCCCGGAACGAGCCAAGCGGCGGAGGCATGCCCATCGAAGCCCCGGATCTACGTTCGGCGGACGCCTGGCTCAATACGGAGAAACCCATCACCCTGGCCGACCTTCGCGGCCAAGTCGTCCTGCTCGATTTCTGGACCTATTGCTGCATCAACTGCATGCACGTTTTCCCGGACTTGAAATACCTGGAGAACAAGTTTCGGGACGAGCCGTTTGTCGTGGTCGGGGTACACTCCGGCAAGTTTGATCAGGAAAAGGACCCGGAAAACATCCGCAACGCGGTACTGCGGCACAACATTGAGCATCCCGTGGCCGTGGACAGCGACTATGAAATCTGGAAGGCCTACGGCGTGCAAGCCTGGCCGACTTTGATCGTGATCGATCCCGAAGGCCGAATCGTCGGTCAGATTTCCGGCGAGGGACACCGCGAACTTCTCGAAAAAATCGTCGACCAGCATCTGGATGTCCATCGGACCAAGCGCACGCTGGGCAAGGCCATGACGTTCCGGCGGGAGCGAGAATCCTTCCGCTCCGAGATGCTTGAGTTTCCCGGCAAGGTACTGGCGGATTCGTCGCGCGGGCGGCTGTTTATCAGCGACACCAATCACGATCGGGTGCTCATGACGAATCTCGAAGGAAAGATTCTCAAGAAGATCGGCACGGGCCGGGTCGGGCTGAACGACGGCGGATTCGCGACGGCCCGGTTTCATCAGCCGCAAGGATTGGCGCTCGATGCGGAAGGAAAGACCCTCTACGTCGCCGATACGGAAAATCATGCGCTGCGGGCCGTCGACCTGGTCGGCGAAACGGTTTCGACGTTGGCCGGGACCGGAAAGCAGGGAAATGATTTCAATGCCAACGGTCCCGGCCGCTCCACGGAACTGAGTTCTCCTTGGGACCTTGTCCGGGTCGGCGAGCGGCTTTTCATCGCCATGGCCGGTTCGCACCAAATTTGGACGTACGATCTGTTGAACCGGCGGGTGGCGGTATTCGCGGGAACCGGACAGGAGTCGCGCGTCGACGGGGCCAACCGATCGGCCGCGTTTGGACAGCCGTCGGGGCTGGCCACGGATGGGCATCGCCTTTTCGTTGCCGATTCGGAGATTTCTACGATCCGGATGGTGGAGATTGGGGTGGAAGGCCGGACCGGCACGCTGGCGGGCAGCGGCGGGCTCTTCGAATTCGGCAGGAAAGACGGCATCGGCACTGAAGCGCGGTTTCAGCATCCATTGGGCGTGGCTCTTGCCGGCGACGATCTTTTCGTCGCGGACACATTCAACCACGTCATTCGCAGGGTAGAGCTTGGCGGCGGGCGGGTGACGACGTTTTTGGGAAGCGGCCGGGATGACCCAGAGTCGGATTCGGCGATCAGTTTCAATGAACCCGGCGGGCTCTCCGTCGGGGGCGACCACCTATACATCGCCGACACCAACCAGCACCGCATCGTCGTCGCGGATATCCGAACGGGCACAGTGAAAATCCTGAAAATAAGCGGACCGTGAACGGAGGCTGGAGCGCAGTCCCGACCGAAGTCGGTCCCGGCGCGCCGGGATTGCACCAGGATCGAGCAAGTGATCTTCACCCTCCCGCAAAAAACGGCGCGGAAATGGGCCGGATTTTCTCCGCAGCCGGCATCCATACATCGGACACCTAAAGACCACGAGGCCGGCGAGTAGGTCTGACCGACGATTTCTTTCCAGGAGAAGTTGCCGCGGATGGCGGATTCCCGGTTCCCAGCGCGGGTCCTCCGTTTTCCTGCAACTTCCGTATCCGATCGCGAAGCCGGGCAGCCTGCTCGAATTCCAGGGCTTCGGCGGCCTCGAGCATCTCCTTTTGCAGCAGGGCAAGCAATTCCGATCGGTCCATTTGTTCTTCGGAAAGCTGCACAGCGGCGGCGGCCGTTTTGTGCGCCTTGACGGTCTGTTCGAGACTGTTGCGAATGGCCTTGCGAATCGTTTCCGGCGTAATTCCGTTTCGAGCGTTGAATTCAAGTTGCAGGGTCCGCCGACGTGCGGTCTCATCCATGGCCCGCTGCATGCTCTTCGTCACGGTGTCGGCGTAGAGAATGACCTCGGCGTTCACGTTTCGGGCGGTACGGCCGATCATCTGGATGAGAGAAGTCTCGCTGCGCAGAAACCCCTCCTTATCGGCGTCGAGAATGCACACCAGGGAGACCTCGGGCAGGTCCAGCCCCTCGCGAAGCAGGTTCACGCCCACCAACACGTCGAACGTGCCTTCACGAAGTTCCTTGAGAATGGCGACCCGCTCCAACGTGTCAATATCGGCGTGCATGTAGCGCCCGCGAAGGCCCTCCTGCTGAATGTATTTGGAAAGATCCTCGGCAAGACGTTTGGTGAGCGTGGTCACGAGCACGCGTTCTCCGTTCGCGACGCGCTGGGCGATGCGCTGCAACAAGTCGGGCACTTGTCCGCGAGCGGGGCAGACCTTGATCGGCGGGTCCACCAGGCCGGTCGGACGGATGATCTGCTCCACGATCTCGCCGCCGCACTTTTCCAGCTCGTAGGGTCCCGGAGTGGCCGACACGAACAGCACCTGATGCCACATCTGCTCGAACTCCTCGATTTTCATTGGGCGATTGTCGAGGCAGCTCGGCAGGCGGAATCCGTGATCGACCAGCGTCTGTTTTCGTGAACGATCGCCGAAATACATGCCGCGAATCTGCGGGAGAGTCACGTGGGATTCGTCGATCACCAGCAGGAAATCCTTGGGAAAATAGTCGACCAGCGTGAAGGGCCTGGACCCCGGCGGCGAACCGTTCAGGTGTCGCGTGTAATTCTCGATGCCGGAGCAATAGCCCACTTCGCGAAGCATTTCCACGTCATACTTCGTGCGGGCCAGCAATCGCTGGGCCTCCAATAGCTTGCCCAACCGCCGGAACTCCTTCACCCTTAGGTCCAGTTCCTCCACGATCGCCTCCGTCGCCCGGGCGACCTTTTCTTTGGGCATGACGTAGTGAACGGCCGGGTAGACAAAGACCGTCTCCAGGCCGCCAATCGATTCGCCGTTAAGGGGATTGACCCTCTCGATCCGCTCGATGTCGTCGCCGAACATTTCGATGCGATACGCGAACTGCTCGTAGGCCGGATACACTTCGACCACGTCGCCGCGCACGCGAAACGTTCCGCGTTTGAAATCCACGTCGTTGCGCGAGTATTGAAGATCCACGAGTTTGTGCAGAAGCGTGTCGCGCTCCACCGGCGTCCCGACCTCGACCTGAATCACGCTGGATTTGTAATCCTCGGGCGAACCGAGACCGAAAATGCACGACACGCTGGAAACGATGACCGCATCCTGCCGGGAGACCAAGGTGCTCGTGGCGCTGAGGCGAAGCCGGTCCAGGTCGTCGTTGCGCGAGGCGTCTTTCTCAATGTAAATGTCCCGCTGGGGGATATAGGCCTCGGGCTGATAGTAGTCGTAGTAGCTGACGAAATATTCCACGCCGTTGGGCGGGAAGAGCTCGCGGAACTCCTCGTAAAGCTGGGCGGCCAGCGTCTTGTTGTGCGAGACCACCAAGGTGGGCCGGTTCAATTGCGCCAGTACATGGGCCGTCGTGAAGGTCTTGCCCGAACCGGTCACGCCCAATAGGCATTGGAACTTGGCGCCTTTTTGGAACCTCTCGGTCAATTTAGCGATGGCCGCGGGCTGGTCGCCGCGAGGTTCAAACGGACTGGCTAATTCAAAGCGGTCCACGGAAACCATCGGACGCGAAGAAGGAGTTTCGAATTACGAGTTACCCGTTACGAGTTATCCGCTACGAGCCGCATGGTAGAGATCTCGAATCTCAATTCTCAGATGTCAAATTTGAGATTCCAGAAATCAGCAATCAGACTGCCAACAAAGCAGACCTCAACCGCAATCCGGGTCGGGAACTGGGCATACTTCGTCGCACACGCCGTCGCCGTACCAGCCGTTTTCGAGGCAGACGTCAAACGTCTCGTCGCAATCCGGATCGGGCAACGGACAAAACAAATCGCATTCATCGTCCCCGTAGTACCCGTTGTCGGCGCAGATGTCCTCAAAAATCACGTCGCAATCCGGATCGGGCTCGGGACAAAAATCGTCGCATTCGTCGTCGCCGTACCAGCCGTTGATTTCGCAAATGTCGAAGAACTCATCGCAATCCGGGTCCGGCTCGGGGCAGAACTCATCGCAGATGCCGTCTCCGTAAAACCCTTCTCTTTCGCACTCATCGAAATAGACGCCTCCGACGAGGATTTCGCAGGAAACGAAGACTTCGCTCCCGAAACCATCGAACGCCTGAAAGGCCACTTCGAACTTTCCGGGTTCGTACACTTCGATTTCGCTGATCGTGTCGAAGGGCGCGGCGAAGGTGAAGTCCCCCGTGCCGAACACGAACCAGTTGAACTCCGCAAGGCCAGAAAGCAGCGGCCCTGCGACCGAAACTACCCCGGTTTCCCCGACATTGAGGCCGCTCGGACACGTCATCACCAATTCATCGATTGCTTCGATTTCATCGAGAATCCGCCCCACGCTGACGCCGCAGGTGTAGACTCCCGATGCAAGATCGTCGCCGCTTCGATCCGTGACCAAAAGCGCCACCTCCAGGAATCCTTCGGCGGTGGTCAGAATTCGATTCTCATCCGGAAAGCCCCCACCCAGCACCACGCCGTATCCGTCGCTGATGAACCAGGTGAGTTCGAGGGCCCGCGCGGCATCTTCGCGGCCGGGCACGAACGCCACATCAAACGCATCCCCCGCGGCCACGAACGCCGGGCACACGATCCGGCTCGGTTCCCGATCGCCCACGATGATTTCGCAGGATGTTTCGGTGGCCGGTCGGGAGACGTTTTGATTGTGATAGCGCAACGTTCCCAACCGAGGGACGGCACCCAGGTCCATCAAATCGATCAGCGACAGATCAAATTCCAAGATGTCGCCCCCCTCCAGCAACCGCCCATGCACAAACGCGGCCTCGAACACGGAGGTGAACCCGGATGGACTCGTGTCCGCGAACACGTCGCTGCGAAACCGCCGTTCAACCGTGATGTTCCCGAACTCATCCACGAGCGTGCTTACGTAGATCGGCGTCACCAGCACGGTAACACCCGAGGCATCGTCCGGATTCAGGTTGATCGGGGCGCCGGTCAAGTAGTTGATGGTGACCCCGGGGTCGCCGCTGCCGCCGAGACTGAAGGTCGGGAACACCAGGTGCCGATCGAATTCCGACAGGAGAATCCCGTCGTTGTCGAACGTGAGCCGGCTCTCGATGTCGGTCGCCTCCAGACAGAAACCGTCGGAGTCGTAGAGAACGTAGGTTTGTCCGGCGAGCGCACGAATCACCGGCGGCGTCTCGTCGATGACGATGAGGGTGGCGATCTCCGCCCGTTCCACCTCCACGATCTCGACGTTCACGGCCAACTCCCCTAGAAGAAGCGCCGCTTCGGCGAGGGAGCTGCTGACCAACGCCGAACCGGGATTGAACTCTTCGTCAAAGATCGACAAGGCGATCTCCGCGTAGTCGCCGAGGCCGTCGGCGATGATGCTGACGTCGAGAAACTGACGGGTCTCCGCAACTGGCGCCCCTCGCGCGGTTCGGCGGGTCATCATTTGCTCGTGAGCTGCCGCGGCATCCAGACCCTGCTCGTCGGCGATCAACGAACCATCGGGCGCGGTGAGCCGAACACGAACGGTGTCCGCGTCGTAAACCAGGTCCGCGGCGGTGTTGTCGGAGGCACGGAAATTGACCGGCCGCCCCAGAGGATCGAGCGAGACTTTCAACGTGCGGCCGTCGGTCGTTCGGATCGTGGCCTCGGTGAGATCGGTGCCCGATCCGTCCGATTCGCGCGCGCGAAACGCATATTGATTGCCGTTGTCGTCCACGCCGGCCGCGAGGTTGCCGCCTTCGGCATCGAAGCTCACGCGAAGCCTGCCCGCGTCTCCCGTTCCGCCCCCGTTTTGACCACCATCGTCGGGGTCGCCATTGCCGGAGTCATCAATGGGAACCGTGCACCCCCATCCGAATCCCAATAAAACCGCGGCCAGGAGCCCAACCGGAAATCGAAACCTCTTCATACCCACCGCCGTCATTCCTTTCTTTGTGGCCATACCGAAGCAACATCGTAGCGACTTCCGACCTCCCCTCAAGCAGCGGACCGGGCAACGGCCCCGGGACCTGGGCGTTTTTCCCTTCAAGGTCCGTTAACTCAACCCGATGGAAAAACAAACCGATGTGTGGAACAGCGCGATTACCCATGCCCAACGACACGACCGAGCAGAATTCTCGCGTTGAACCGGTTGTGAAGAAGTTGCCCTTAGGTCAGACCCGTTTTCTCATCCCCATCGGACTGCTCGTTATCCTGGTCGTCGTTCTGGGTGTGGGCCCCGTCGACGACACCTACATCTTTCTTCGATACGCCCGAAATATCGCGACGGGGGTGGGCCCCGTTTTCAACGTTGGGGAGCGTGTGGAAGGGTTTTCGTCCCCATTGTGGACCTTCCTGTTGGGCGGACTTGGAACATGGGTCGACCTTGAATGGCTGGCATACCTATTCGGAATCTTCTTCGCAGGCCTATGCCTGGCAGCCGCCACCGCATGGTGCCACGATCGGGCAGAGTCGGGCATCGAAGCCCGAATTCTCATGCTGGGGCTGGCGAGTTGCCCGGTGCTGGTCTTTGCGGCTGGGTCGGGCATGGACACAGCATTGTTTGCGGCGCTCACTACCCTCTCCATCGCGTCGGCTCTTGCCGATTTGCGCCGCGGAACTCTCTCCACACGAACGGTGATCCTGCTCCTCTTGGCGACTCTCACGAGGTCCGAGGGGCTGCTCTTGGCGGCCTTCACCACCCTCTTTCTTCTGGCACACCGGCGAAACGTCCGCCGTATTACCTTGTTTTTCATTTGCGTGGCCGCGTTGCACTTGGTTCGCTACGCTTACTACGGATCATGGGTCCCGAACACAGCCTACGCCAAAATCGCCTTCGCACTACCCGAGAGGTTGGATCGCGGATTCAGGTATCTCGGTTCGGCGCTGGTTTGCGCAGTCCCGTTGCTGCCGCTGGGCTGGATGATCGCCGTGGCCGGAATCCGCGCCGCCCCAGCCGCGCGACAACGATGGGCATTTCTGACCCTGTGGGTTCTATTGTATACGGCCTACGTGGCTTACGTCGGCGGGGACAACATCCCGGCCTTCCGAATTTTCCTGCCCGTTTTGCCGGCCATGTGCCTTCTCGTCGCGGAATCGTGGACGCCTGCGCTGCAGGGTTGGACCGCGGGCCGACGCCGAGCGGCACTGGCCCTACTCGTGATGGCAGTTGCATCGGCGAACGTCTTCACCTACCGCCGTGTTTCAAAGGCGTATTTCGCGGACATGCGTCTCGCGACCGCGTGGACCCGCGTCGGAAAATGGGTGGATGAGCATACCCCGCCCGACACGATCCTCGCCACGCCGGTCGTGGGGGCGATCGGATACTTCGGGCAGCGCACCACGATTGACATGTTGGGTCTTACGGACAAGACGGTCGCCCGCGACGGAAGGGTTTACCCCAAGGCGGCGCACGGCCATGCACGTTACCACACCGATCACATCCTGGCATGCAATCCCGACCTCATTCTTTATATGTCCTCGGGTCGATTCACGGAGCCGGTGTACTCCTCGCCGGATCGGATTCACAAACCGACCGGCTACGCCTTGTACGATCTGGTGACCGACCCGCGAACGAAGAGGCGATACGCCTATGAAACCGCCCAACTAAGCGACGGCACTCTGGTGGAAATGCTGACCCGGAAAGACACAGCGCGATCGGCGATGACGTGGGACAAATGACACCACATCGCGCGAGGTGGCTGTAGAACTTTCTGCGAAGGAACGCATCCGATGGTACGGCTCGGTGAACTGGAGCACGGAAAACGCATCGCCGACCGGGCCGAAACGGTTTGGAACTGGGCCTCGCCCGCCGGACGGGAGCGCGCCCGCGGCCGTGCCGCGCGGATCATCGATGCCGTCGGATTGTCCCCCTCGGACACGGCCCTGGAACTCGGATGCGGAACGGGGCTTTTCACCGAAGCATTCGCTACGACCGGGTGCCGACTATGCGCCCTGGATGTCAGTGAACCTCTTTTACGCACGGCGCATCGTCGGCCCGTGCCGCCCTCGGTGGAATATTTCGTCGGCGACGCGGAACGGCTGCCCTTCGCGGATGCCGTTTTTGATGCCGTAATCGGATCGAGTGTATTGCATCATCTCAACTTGGATGCAGCGCTTTCCGAAATTCGCCGGGTCCTTGGACCGCGGGGCGTTCTGGTCTTCGCGGAACCGAACATGATCAACCCTCAAATCGCACTTCAGCGTCACGTGCCGTGGCTGCGACAATGGGCCGGAGAATCTGCGGAGGAAACCGCGTTTGTTCGGTGGTCGTTGCGGAAGCGCCTGGCCGAAGCGGGTTTTGCACAAATCTCAATCGAGCCTTTCGACTTCCTTCATCCCTGGACGCCTCCATCGTGGATACGACCCGTGAATCGGTTCGGCCGCTGGCTGGAGGGAATCCCCGTCGTCTGCGAAATCGCGGGATCATTGTTGATCCGTGCGGCTCGGGAATCATTCAAACGAATTTGAGTTTCCGGGCGGCCAGCAGGCACATACGCAGCAGCACCCACCCGTGGCGGAAACGCGAAATGTTGGTCTGACCGTAGGTTCGTGCTTTGTAGTGCACGGGCATATCGGCAATCTTCAAACCCAGTCGTGCCGCGCCGAAAAGGATTTCGAAATCTCCGAACGGATCGAGTTTGCCGAAGTAGGCCCGATGCTTGGCGATGCGCTCGTAATCCCTTCGAAACAATACCTTCGACCCGCAAAGGGTGTCGCGAAAGCGCTGTCCCAGAAGGTAGGTGAACAACCATCCGAAAATCTTGTTGGCCAGCAGATTCAAGAACCGCATCGCCTGCCGATCCATCAAGTACACCATCCGCGAGCCATTGATCAACTCCCCCTGCCGTGCGACCAGGGCATCATAGAACCGCGGAAGCTCTTCGGGCTTCACGCTCAGATCGGCATCGAGAATCATCAGCACGTCTCCGGTTGCGGCGGCGAAGCCGGCGCGGACTGCGTCGGCTTTTCCATGGCCCGGCTGGCGCATACAACGAATACGATGCGGCCCCCGGTACTCTCGAACGGTTTGCGAAATGGCACGCCAGGTGTCATCGCTGCTGCCGCCCTCGACGAAGATGATCTCCTGGCTGGGGGCCAGCGTCGGCATGCGCTGCACGGTGGATCGGATCGTGCCCGCCTCGTTGCGCGCCGGCACGACGATGGAAACACTGGGGGTTTCGGCGGCCGGTCGAGGACTCCCCGCGAGCCTTCCAATCACGAGATAGTGAAGTCCCAGATGTTGAATCCCCGGAAGGTTGCCAACGAAACGATTCAGCACTCTCGAAAAGAACGGAACGAATACGGGCATGCACGTCAAGCCGAACCGGCTTACCGGATCAAATCCGGATAGTTGTAGCAGATGCGACAATTCGTCGGACGGAATCCAATTCCGTTCGGGGCCCGGCTTTTTGATGCGGAGCCACTCGGCCACGCGCAACGCCGGCTGCCAGACTCGATTGCAATGAACCACGATCAGTCGCGTGCCTGCGTGGCAGACGCGGCGGATGGACTGCAACAAGGACTGCACGTCGTAAATTTCACCGAGAACTTGCGATAGAAGGACATAGTCGAACGTGTCGCCCAGCGAAGCCACATCCTCGGCGCGATGACGAACGAACCGCAGATGAGCGTGCCGTTTCCTGGCTTCGTCGACGAAGCGGGCATTGAAATCAACCCCGACTCCGACGGACGGATTCAGGCTCGCAAGGAGTTCGCCCGTGCCGCACCCGATATCCAGCACGCGCGATCCGGGTTCCACGATTCCGCGCACCCGGTCGATGATCCGTTGATAGTAGTAGGGGACGGGCGTCCCGGGCGGGCGAATCGGCAACCGATCGTAATAACAACCGAGCGACTCCTGCCACCTGCGACAGTCGAGCGAATCCGAGATGGGACACGTAGGAAGCGGTTTCCGAATCCACGCGGCTCTAGCCTGGGAAGGAACCACCGAATCAACTTCGAAGACCGCGCCTCTCATCCGTGTCATCGCCTTACGGCAAGAAAAGACCCGCCGGTTCCGGGATTATCGGCGTTGCTGCACCGTTCCTGAGGCTCCGGGTGGAAAAACGCGGATTTCTCGCGAGTCGGTGAGCGACGTGGGGCACGTCGGTTGTGCACGGCTGGGACGGTGAACGACGACGTTAACGCAACGAGAACCAGCTTTTTTTGCTCTTTGCGGGCCGGCCCCGCTTCGAGTCGGGCTCGAGAATCGCGAGCAACTCGTCTTGGGATTTTCCCGGATTCAGTCGGCGAAGTGTTTTCAATTTCCGCGCGGTTTCGGGATTGAGGTCCAGAGCGGACTCCGATGCAGCAACGGCCGGCGTGCTGGATTCCACGGCGCTACGCGCCATTTCACGAGTAAACTTGACCGGGTCCGGAGCGGCTTTCATTCTGGGCTTCCGTTTTTCGGGCACGGTCCGCGTCGAGGAGACGACCGGACCGGTATCCGTATTGGATGCCTCAATTTCCGCCTGCGCCGCCGCGAGCGCATTCTTCAGCGCCTTCGCCTGACTCGGGCAGCCTTCGACCGCGGTATCGTGATTGGGACCGCCCGAAGCCGACCCCGTCTGGGAATCGGCTACGGCGTCATCCGAGGCAGACTCGAACGATGGGCCGGCGGCGGAGACACGATCCCGTCCTTCGGAACCGGATGGGCTTGAGAATCCGTGCAATGAATCTTGAACCCGACTTGCGCCAAACTCAGCCCAAAATGTACCCACCGCCGCGTGGCAACCGTGAATCGCCTCCATCGGAAGGCCGCTCCGACCGGTCGATCCGCTCGCCGCACCCACGGCGCGGGATGCGAGGTTCTTCTGTTGGGCATCGATTTCGGTGTTGAGCTCGGAAACCCAGGCGTTGAGTTCCTCGATCTGGGCCGCCTGCTTCGCGACTTGCGCGGCCAATTGTTCGCTTGCCCGGAAGGCCTCGTCTCGGGCGGATTGCAGGGAGTGGGCCATCTCGCTTTGCTGGTGAGCGGCGCGGCGCAACGACTCCGATTCCGCCCGGAGTCCGTCGATTTCCGCGCGAGCCGACGTCAGGGCTTCGTCACGCGACGCCGCCAACTGTTCGGCGAGATTTTTGGCCTCGGCGGCCTCGATCCCGTTGGCTTGCCAGCGCTTCAGGGCGGTCTCCATTTGTTGCTTCTGCGCCGCCAACTCGCCTTCGCGCCGATCCAGAGCCCGGGCCCGTTGTTCCAACGAGGTCGATCGCTCCTCCACCGATTTGGAAGTCGCTTCCAGGTTTTTCTGGCGTAGCTCCATTTCGGTTCGGGCGGATGCTAGGGTTTGCTCACCCTCACCCAACTCGTGTTCTCGTTGTTTCAGCGTCGAGACCTGCACCTTCGCGGCCGCGGACAAGGCCGACCGCTTCGATTCAAGCTCCTCCAGTAGCTTTTTCGTTTCGCCTTCGCGACGTTCTTGCTCCTCAGTGCGAGAGTTCAATCGGCCCTCGGCCGCGGAAATCGACGCTTCCTCCTCGCGGCAGGTCCGGGAGAGCTCCTCGGCGGCTCGTTCACGCTGCTCGATTGCCTGAGTGCGATCATCCAGCAGCCGCGCCCGCGTGGTGATTTCGCGAAGCGCCTGGGCCAACTCCTGTTCTCGCTGCTCGATGGTGGTGGAGAGCTTGGTGCGATCCTGATCCAGTTCGGACCGGGAAGCCTCAAATTCCGCGACCATGCGATCCAGTTCGTTTCGTCGTGCGTCGAGCTGTTGCTGTTGCTTCTCGAGCGCCTGACGTTCCCCGTCGAGTCGATCGCACCGTCGCTGCAGCGCTTCCCGCTCCTGCTCCACGGCGGCGGCATTGGCGGCGCGGGATTGTTCCAGCTCCACCGTGGCACGGTCCAAACGATCGGAATGCTCCCGCAATTCCGCGCGCCGGACATCCGCAGACTGTTCCTGTTCCTGGACCTGATGAGCAAACGCCTTGCGTTCGGCATTCAGTTTTTCCGCCTGGGCCCGAAGTTGGCGGTCGCGTTCGGCGGCCAGTGGCTCCAGCTCCGCCTGTCGCTGCGTACGCTCCGTGAGCGCGGCCTCCGCGACCTCGATCTCGTGGCGCCGGGCCTCGAGTTCCGCGCATCGGACGCGGGCACTTTCTGATTCTGCCGCGACGTCGCGTTCCCGCGCCTCCACCGCTCGCAATCGTTCCCCAAGCTCGGCGGCCTGGGCACGCAAGCTCGCACACTGCTGGCCGAGATGCTCGCGATCCGCCGCCAGTTGTTGCTGGTCTTCCGCGTAGGCGGCGCGATGTTGTTCCAACTGAACGGTTTGCTGAGCAAACCTGGACAGCTCATCCTGCAATCGCGTCTCGCGCTGCTGCTGCTCCGCGTCACGCCGGTTGAGCCGCTCCAGACACTCCGCGGACTGCTGCGAGCTTAGCGTCTGCCGCTCCGCCTGACTTCGGGTGTGCTCCTCAAGGATCTTGCGAACCGAATCCGACCACTCCGCGAGACCGGCCTCATAATCCAAGAGACCCTTTTCCAGCGCGGTGAATGCGGACTCGACGAGTCCCATCGCTTCCTCGGCGTGTTTCGGCTCGACCATGTCCTGAATCCTTTAACGCAAGCGCGCAATTCTCCGCGAACCGGACGGACCCTCCGCATCGAAGATATTCGCGGCCGGTGCCGACCGGCCCTGATCCGTCCTACCGGAGTGTACATTTGAACCGCGGGCCGCCGGGCGCTGCGCCGGTTATCGTCCCCGGGGTGAACCCTCGATTCAGTTCGTCCGCGAGTGGCTCGGCGCGGTCGTATCGTAGGCTTGGGGCAGTCGATTCGGAGACATCCCTGTCCCGACGTTCTATGGGTCGGGCCATGGGGGATGCCACGCCGAAAGCGTATTCGGCCGCGGCGTCGTCCAAGACTCAGGCAGGAGGGGTTCGGTTTTGGATTCGCACAATGAAGCCATAGCGGTGCCCGCAATGCCGGATTTCTCGACGATTCAACGTCTGACCCGCGAGGCCATGGAGTCCTTGCGTGCCGCTCGGGCGGAGCTCGCTCAGGAAGGCCGAGAGGTGATGTCCGAACGACAGCATTGCGTCGCGGACCGGCGACGGCTTTCCGAAGAACAAGATGCTCTGGTTCAAAGACAGGGCGTGATCGAAGCACAGATGACCAAAGTTTCGGAACTGGCCGGCGGCCTGGAATCCCAGCGAAAGGCCGTCGAAAATGCCACCGAACAATTGAAAGGCGAGCGTCGCAATCTTGCCGCGTCGCAGGAACAACTCCGCGCGGCGCGCGACGAAATCCTCAAGGAACAGGAAACCCAGCGCAACGCCATCCAATCGCTTACCGTTCGTGAACAACAGATTCAGGAAGGCGAACGGAAACTTCAAGAGCAGTGGTCGTCGCTGGAATCCAGCCGCACCGAACTTGCCCAGCGCGATGAACGATTGCAGACCCGCGCCGGTCAACTGGAGAACTCCGTCCTGGAGATCAACCAGACGCGGGAAGCGCTGGCCGCGCTGCATTCTCAACTTTCGCACGACCAGCAACAACTGGCCGCCGAACGCGACGAGTTGCTGGTCCGCCTGGGTGGCATTCGCCAGGCCCCCGCCGCCCACGCACCGGCGTCGACCCTGCGCTTTGAGCCGGTGGCAGCGCCATCCGGCGGGCGTGCAATGCCCAAGCCGGCGGCGAGTCCGGCCGCCGAGCAGTTCCGAAAACTCCGCCGAGATGCGAAGCGGCGTGCCATCGGCGTGTGACAATACCGGTCGAAGGACGACCCAAGGAATCCCGGAGACGGATCGCTCCAAAACAGTGGATGGGCAACCGATAAGTTCGTCAGCGAGTAACCGACGATGCTGAAACTTTTCACGAAATCCCGGAACAAGGCGACGGCCACTCCCCGACCGCCGGCTCGTCCCGCGCCTGTGCCGCCCGCCGTGGTGCCGCAGTACAACGCCGCCCCTCGCGAAGCTCTGGATGCGGATCCGCTGCGGCGGCTCGTGCAACAGGGCCGTCACGGGGTGGTGATGCGCGAGGAATCACGGTGGCGGACTCATCCGGGTGGGGCGGCCGTCCTTCAGGAAATCAAGAACGAACTGGAACAACGAATGGCCCTGGTTCCCGCGGGAAACGTGGCCCTCGCCCAGACGCTCTCCACCGCTCCCGGAGCCGCGGAAGCCGAAACCGAGGTTTCGCCCTTCCTGTTGTGCGTTCATGCCGCCACCAACGCCCGCTATCAAAAATTCGTGGATGCCGGCGGCTACGACGACCTCCAGGTCTGGCCCGAAGAAATCTGGCCGCACTTGATCGAACTGAAAGACCTCACCGGCCAACCCGGGCCGCGCTTTTGGCGTGGAGGCCGGCACGACATCACGCTGACGGACCATCCGGTGGTGGGGGTGAGTTGGTATGAGGCGCAGGCATTTGCATTGTGGTGCGGAATGCGCCTGCCCACGGACGCGGAATGGCAGATGGCGGCGTCGTGGCACATCAAGAGTTCCGCCGACCTCATGCGTCGATTTCCGTGGGGCGATGCCATGGATGTGACGCGATGCAACACGTGGTCGGCGCGCAACCGAAGCACCATGCCCGTCACCCAGTATCCCAAAGGAGCTGCGCCCAACCACGTGCTGCAATTGATCGGAAACGTATGGGAATGGACCGACACCGAATACAACGTTACCGACGACGCGGGCCGGCCCATCCTCGGGGAAATGCCCATGCACGTGGTGCGCGGAGGGGCATTCGACACGTACTTTGAAACCCAGTGCACCAGCCATTTCCGCACGGGCCAACTGGCCTTGGCCCGGGCCTACAATACGGGATTCCGGCTGGCGATGGATCTGAATGAAGCCAGTTGGATCACCGGCGCCTAAGGGAACCGGGTGTGCACGGAGTCGGCCAAGGGATGCAGTGCGGGCGATGAACCGAAAAACAGGGGAGTTCGTCGAACGTCCTATTCGATCGACGATGCGGAGGTGCAATCAGTGAGTCGTTCAGCCACAGCCACCTACCCGGAAGCGGCCACGTTCCCGTGCCTGATCTGCGAAACGCAGAACGGGGTGGAATCGGCCATTTGCAGCAATTGTTACGCACCGATGTCGCTCATTCAGGAAGCCGTCGCACAGGAACGCGATCCCTGCATCGTTACGGTGATCGGCGACAGCAACGTCGGCAAGACTGTTTACCTCGGCATGTTGCTGGACATGTTGAGCAAGCGGGCCGAGGACTTCGAGGCCGTGCCCAAGGGGGCGTATTCGGTCAACCTTCAGCACACGGTGGTGAGCTATCTTTCCGCCCGACAGTTCCCGCCGAAAACGGCGATGGAAGTGGATCAATGGCATTGGGCCTATTACCAGGTCACGCGCCGCGACAAGGGCAAGAGAATCTACGACCTGGTGATGCCGGACATGGCCGGCGAAGCCATCGCCGCCGAAGTCGCCTCGCCCAGGACCTTTACGGTGATTCGATCGCTGCTCGAGAAAAGTGCAGGGGCGATGCTCATGGTGGACGCCGCCCTGGCCGCCGCCGGATCTCCCCAACCGGACTTCTTCGCCTTGAAGCTGATGAGCTACATGGACACCGTCCTGGCCACCAAGCACGAGGAAAAGCTCAGTACGCCGGTGGCGGTGATTTTGTCGAAAGCGGATCATTGCCCGGATTGTTTCGACAACCCGCGCGTTTTCGCGCAGACCAACCTGAACCGTTTGTGGAACTTGTGCGACACGCGGTTTTCCAACTTCGAATTCTTCGCGACGAGCGTAGTGGGCGCTTTGGGATACGGCACCGACGAGTATGACAACGTCATTCCGTATCCGCTTCACGTCGCCCCCCGGGGAATCATCGAGCCGTACGAGTGGGTGCTCAGTAAGTTATGAATGGCGAATCTAGAATTGCGAATGAACCGGTTCACAGATCCAGCCCATAATTCGGCCCCGGCGCGCCGGGGCCGACAGGTCGGGATCGGCTGTGCCTCAACATTCTTGATTCCGCATTCGACATTCGCCCTTTCCGCGTAGCCGTCATGTCCAAAGTCATTCTTCCTTGCGACCAGGCCATCTTCACGTCGGTCCGCGGGCCGATGGGCGAGGGGTATCGCATCATCGCCGCGAGCAAGGGACTACGGCCCGACGAAAAGCAGACCATCACGAGGAACTCGCCCTCGCACGACGCGTTGTGCGCGGCCGAAGGCTCCGCGGGTGTTGAGAATTCAAGCCCGGTGGGCGCGGCCTTTTATCCATTGCCGACCGGGAAACTTTGCGTGGCCCTCTCGTGCGAGGCCGGCGCGGAACACACCGGGCGCGGCGGCGAACGGGTGTACACGCTCGCGATCTGTTTCGCGGCGGATCGGTTCGCTTCGGTCCGTTTCAACCCGATGAACGTGCTCCGGGCCTTGCGGCAGGAAGGGCTGCACGAACCGCAACTTTCTCCGCCGCAGATTCTGCCGGATCTGAATCTGGCGATTGGAATCGAAGACCGCGGGCTTGGCGGCGCACGATGGTGCCGTGACGTGGCACCCGCAGCGCGGCGATACGTCCTCCAGCAACTTTTGGACGACCGTGGCGTCGTCCTGAATCAGGAGACCGATTGGCTGGACGCCGTCGAGGGCATCGTACTGGGCATTCCCGGACCGCTGCGTGCGAAAGTCTCCTGGGCCGCGGGGATGAAGTACTCGGTGGGACGCGCCGTGAAGCTGCACCTGTTGTTCGATCGCACACCGACCACCAAGAGCCGGAGCACCGGACAACGCGTCGAATTCGTCGAGCCCGCGGCGGTCAAGGACGCCGCAAGCCGCACGCAGTGGGTGAGCTTCGTCGATCGAATGTGGGACCGTGCCAATCTGACCGGGCTCTCGTCGCGAACTTCGCGGCCGTTCGGCGATGTCGGCCCCGAGGCGCGGGAGCGGGCTGCCCGGTTGTTCACGGCCATCGAGGAGATCCCCAAGATCGAGACGCCGCGCCTGATGGCCATGGTCAACGAGCATCTTGTCTCGCGCGGAGGCGAGGCCGAGCGGGACCTGGCCAAAGACTTGCTGGAAGGCGCCCGCTTCGAACTGACCCGCCGGTTTAACACATTGCCGTGGGGGCAGTTGTCGCTGAATTGGTCCGCCCTGATGGAGCTTGCGGGGCGCTCTTCGGTCGGCGGAGAGTTCGCGGCCCCGATCATACACAACGCCTTGCGAACGGTTTTGCGGACGGATCCGCTGTCCGCGGCACGAGCGGCCCTGCCGTTGGCACACCTTCGGCAGACCAGCGGACCAAACCCTCACGACCAACCGGCGGGTGCCGCCGGTTTGCGAAACAACTCGGTAACTCCTGTACCCGGCTCCGCGCTCCCTCGACCTGCCGTGGCCACGAGCCCGTACCTTCGCAAGATGCTCGCCTCCGCCCGCGCTGTTGAGCCTGAAGCTGCTCAACGGCCACGGTGTGAACCGCTATCGAGCGAAACTCAAAACTCCTGGGACGGGATCATCCTCGAGGTTCTTACCCATCTGCTCCGCTGGGCAGACCAAGTTTCGTCCGACAAGCTGGGAGACGTAGCCTCGCTTGTGGAATGTTGGCGGTCGGCCCGGCCGGGTTGCGCCGTCGTTAGGCAACTGGTCGAACGCACGTCGAAAGCGTTTGTGCAAAGATAGCCGCGCCGCGGATCCACGACGAAACGTCTGCCCTTCAAGGTGTGGTAGGAATCCGCCACCTGTACGCATTGCAAATTCAATCATCGTGACCTTACCCCCGGCGAACCGTGGACGGGCCAGCCAAACTTTCGGTATCCGACGGCCAGGCCGTACACTACCGTGCGGATGGAACGACCCTACTTCGTCATCGACGTTTTTACGAACGAGCGGTTCGCGGGCAATCCGGCGGCGGTCGTCACGGATGCTCGCGGGCTGAGCATTGAGCAGATGGGGAAAATTGCCGCGGAATTCAATCTGAGCGAAACGACCTTCATCGATAGGCACAAAGGCACGAAGGCACGGAGGCACGCTGGAGCGCAGTCCCGACCAATGTCGGTCCCGGCGCGCCGGGAAAGGCACGAAGGGTGCAGGGAGCACGAGATTACAAATTACGAATTACGAACTACGAAAAAAGCGAGCTGCGGAATCGGCGAAGCCGATCCGATTTCGACGTTAGGACGTTCTGATCTTTCAGCGTTTCGATTTCGCTGGTTCACACCGAAGGTCGAGGTGAGCATGTGCGGGCACGCGACGATCGCGGGAGTGCATGCGTTGGTCGAGGAAACCGCAAAAAGCGTAGAAGATGCGAAAGGTCGAAAGGAAGACGCAACCCATGTCGACGGTGAGGCCCGCGAGTTTCGAATCGAAACGAAATCCGGGGTGTTGACGGCCTGGCCGGAGAAATTTCCCGGGCCGGGTGGCGGGCAGATCATCTGGCTCGAATTGCGTCCACCGGCGCTCGAGAAGATATCGATCGACGTCGGCGCGTTCGCCAGGGTCCTGCGTCTTGACCCGGAAGCGGTGGATCGAGAACTTCCGCCCGCACGGACTCAGGACGGCGATCTGCTGTTTTTCGTCCGCGACGCCTTGACGGTCCAAGCCGCCAACCCGGATTTCGTCGGCCTCGCAGCGCTTCTAGAAAAACATCGCTGCCGCGGGGTGAGCCTTGCGAGCGTCAGGACCCTGGCGCCTTCTATCGCGATTCAATCGCGTTTTTTCGCGCCGTGCGTGGGCATCAACGAAGATCCGGTCACGGGCAGCGTTCACGGACCTCTCGCGGTCCATCTTGTCCTGCACCAACGGGTGCCGGTTCACGACGACGAGGCGGCCATGATGTGCGTTCAAGGAACACCCGGAGGACGGGCGGGGCTGGTCTACGCACTGGTCAAAAAGCGGGAGGGCGACTGGTCCGTGCGCATCGGCGGACAAGCCGTTACGGTCATGCGCGGGACGATCGTAGTATGACTCCCCTTTGACGCCTGCTCATTCAACATGGTCGATTACGTTCGACGACGAACACGAGATACCCGACATCGAACCGAGGTCCCCTGTTCTCCCATGATGCGTCGGCGACTGGCGGCGATCGTCAACCCCGTTTCCGGACGAGGCGGCACGGCATCGGTGGTACGGGCGACGGGCTCCGTTTTGCGCCGATTCGGAGCGAAACTTCGCCTTTTCACCACCACACGGCCGGGACACGCCGCGGAAATTGCACGGGGGATTTCCTGCGACGTCGACGCGATCCTAGCCGTCGGGGGCGACGGGACGGTCAGCGAAATCGTCAACGGCCTGGAGGGTTCGCGCATTCCTATTCTCATTTTGGGAACGGGAACGGAGAACGTGCTCGCCAAGTACCTGCGGATGCCCCGCGATCCCAACGGGGTGGCCGATACGCTTCTGAACGGTCAACCGCGAGCATGCGACGTAAACCTGGTCAATGGTCGAAAGTTTTTGGCGGTGGCGGGAGTGGGCTTTGATGCCGAATGCGTGCTCCGAGTCAGCTTGGAGCGCCGCGGGCACATCACGCATCGGGACTACTTTTGGCCGTTGTGGCGAACGTTTTGGGGCCATCGGTTTCCACGCTTGCGAGTTTCCTGTGACGCCGAGGTTGTGTTTGAGGGCCGAGGGTTGGCCATCCTCGGCGGCATTCCTCGGTACGCGCTGGGGATGAGAATCCTTGAGGGAGCCTGGATCGATGACGGGCGGCTGGATGTTTGCATTTTCGCGTGTTCCTCTCGCCTCGGGCTGATGAACCATGCCGCCCGCGTGCTTGCTGGGCGACACCTTGCATCCAAGGATGTGGTGTACCGACAAGCCGCCCAGGTACGCATCGAATCGCCGGACCGTGTACCGATTGAGGCCGACGGAGACTACGCGGGTTTTTTGCCGGCGACGTTTACTATTATGCCGAATGCTGCGTGGTTTCTTCAGCCCCATCATGCATAATTCGTAATTGAGCGCGTTCCAAAACGCTCATACCAGGCTGGCGCTTTTCCACCGCCCGTGTGGAATGGCCATCGAGTCGCGCCGTGGAAATTGACATTTTGCCTCAGTCTTCTAGGCTCCACAAAGCGTATGATTGAACTCGACAAACTTTATGACCCGCGCACCGTCGAGCCGGAGATTTATTCCGTGTGGGAGCGGGCCGGGGCATTTCGCGCTCAGCCGACGAAGCCGCCGACCCGGCATGATCGCACGTACACCATCGTCATCCCACCGCCGAACGTCACCGGAGCGTTGCACCTCGGCCATGCGCTGAACAACACGCTTCAGGACATTCTCATTCGCTATCACCGCATGCGCGGGTTCAACACGCTGTGGCAACCGGGCACCGACCACGCCGGGATCGGCACGCAAGCCGTGGTCGAGCGGCGGCTTCGTGAGCAAGAGGGAAAAACACGGCATGAGCTCGGCCGAGAAGAGCTGGTCCGCCGAATCTGGCAATGGAAAGACCAATACGAAAAGCGAATTCTCGGCCAGCTCAAGCTCATGGGCTGTTCGTGCGACTGGGGCTATCGCCAGAAGGAGGATGGCACCTTCGAATGCGATTGGCATCGGACCCGGTTCACGCTCGACGAAGGTCTCGCTCGCGCCGTTCGGCACCAATTTTTCAACATGTTCAAGGACGGTTTCGTCTTCCGCGGCAAACGACTTGTCCATTGGGACACGGAACTGCAGACCGCGGTGGCCGACGACGAGATTTATTACGAGACGATTCCGGGCAAGTTTTGGCACGTGAAGTATCCGGTGATTCCCTGCGAGCCGAGGGCTTTTGCCCGCGCAGACCTGTCGAAAAACGAACCTCAATACGTCGTCATTGCCACGACGCGGCCCGAAACGATGCTGGGCGACACGGCCGTGGCCGTGAATCCGGAACCGGCCGCGGCGCTGGATCGAATCGAAACCGAACTGCGCGCGGAACTTGAATCGGCGTCGACCAAGGAACGCCCGGACATCGAGGCGAAGCTGGCGGCACTTGCCGAACGGCGAGTATCACACCTTCCTTTGCTGGAGACGCTGGCGCGAATGGCCCGCGAAGGGCGGAAGGTTCGACTGCCGTTGGTGGATCGAGAGATTCCGCTGATCGCCGACGAGTGGGCGGACCCCATGTTGGGCAGCGGCTGCGTGAAGATTACTCCGGCACACGACCCGAACGATTACGAAGTGGGCGTGCGGCACAAGCTTCCGATGATCAACGTGCTGACGCCGGATGGGAAGGTCGCGCGCATCATCGAGCCGGACGGGGCCATCAACCCGAATAGCGCCAAGTACGAGGGGCTTCTGTTTACTTCCACCGGGCGCAACAAGGTCGTGGCCGATCTGGAAGCTCTGGGCTTGATCGAATCGGTTGAAGATCGCGACCGCGAAGTGGGTCACAGCGACCGCAGCAAAACAATCATCGAGCCGTTCCTGTCGGATCAGTGGTTTGTGAGGACCGGCGAGCCGCCGACTTCAGTCGGCGCGGAGATACGAACTCGCCACGACGAACGAACCTCGATTGACCGTCAGCGAGCCGCGGACGTCAGTGCGCGCGGACGTCCGACCGCAGTCCGTCCGAGGACGCCCGACCTCGCCGCCGGCGCGGCCCTGATTACGTGGACAACCTATGGCACTTGGTTGCCTGGTGACCAGCGCGGGTTTGTTTCCCGGGTGCCTTCCACCCAATCGCCGCATCCCATTCATAATATGCCGGGCGAGAAGTGCGACGCGAACGATCCGAGGGCTATGGCTTCCGCTTTGGAACGCCTCGAAGGCACACCGGTTTATCTTTCGCCCGATCAGGGCGAGACCGTACTCCTATCGGTTGCGTCGGCTTGTGGTCGGCACGGGATCGAGCCTCTTGCGGTTGCCGTGATGGCCAATCACGTCCACGTTCTCGGTCAGACGCAGCGAACGAAAGACGAACTGCTGAAGCTGCTCAAAGGCAATGCCTCCCGTGCGCTGAATGTTCGATACACGCTGAAGGATACTCCTCGCTGGTTTACGAAGGGAGGTTCGGTACGATACATCAAGTCGTGTGAGGATTTGACGGCAGCCATCGAGTACGTGAAGAATCAGGCCAATCCCCTGCTGGTTTGGTCGTTTGACTTCGGGGGGGCGGAGTTTCAGGCCGCGTTTTGCGCCGGGCTTGATGGACTGAAGGAGATGGTTACGCATCGAGAGTCCGCGCCGACTGAAGTCGGCGGCTCGCTGGGCTTGGCGCAGTCGGCCATGGACGCCGTCACCGGCGGGCGGATACGGGTTTTTCCAGAGCGGTACGCCAAGACCTATCTCGACTGGCTCGGCGAAAAACGCGACTGGTGCATCAGCCGCCAACTCTGGTGGGGGCATCGGATCCCAGTTTGGTCGGCTGGACCTTTCTTTGCAGCTGGCCTCGAGGACACGCCATCACAGGAACGATGGGAGAACGAAGGTCGTTTGTGGCGCTGGATTCGACGGCCAAACGAACTGAGCGAGTCACTCGCTAGTCTCCGAGAACAGGCAATGGATCCGTATCTACAGCAATACTGCGTGCTCGACCCAGCAGATACCGAAGTCATCAAGGCGTTGGAACAGTGGGCGTATCGACAAGACGAAGACGTTCTTGACACGTGGTTCTCCTCCGCTCTCTGGCCGTTCAGTACGCTCGGTTGGCCGGAAGAAACGCCGTATTTGAGGCAATATTACCCCGGCAGCGTGCTGGTCACCTCGCGGGACATCATCACCAACTGGGTGGCACGCATGGTGATGTTTGGCCTCTATGCGATGGGGGAGGTGCCGTTCGACCGCGTGTACATCACGCCGAAAGTGCTCGACGGACGCGGCGAGACGATGAGCAAGTCGAAAGGCAACGGCGTCGATCCCGTGGATATCATTCACAACTACGGAGCCGACGCCCTGCGTTACTGCATGGCCGACATGACCACGGAGACGCAAGACATCCGCATGCCGGTGGAGTACCTCTGCCCGCACTGTGGAAAGCTCACCGATCAATCCGCGGTACTGAAGATCGAGGAGCAGTCGCGGAAGTCGCGCGGCGAAAAACTCGATCGCAAGCTGCAGCCCGCGGATTGCAAACGTGCCCGCTGCTCACACAAGGAGTGCGGGAAGGAGTTCGCCACGCAATGGGCCGACGAAGCCACCAAAGCGCAACTGGGCCTGGCCCGCGAGGCCTCAGAAAAATTCGAGATCGGGCGAAACTTCTGCAACAAACTATGGAACGCGGCGCGGTTTGCATTTCGCAATCTCGAAGGGGCGACGTGCGCGCGAATCGATCCGAAATCCCTGCCGCCGGAGGACCGCTGGATCCTGGCGAAACTCTCGCAGACCGTCCGGCGAGCACACGAGTGTCTGGATCGTTATCAGTTTTCGGCTCTGGTGAAAGAGATTCGCGAGTTCTTCTGGGACAATCTCTGCGACTGGTACATTGAGTTGACGAAGCCCAGGATGAGCGACGAAGCGATCCCGGCGCGCCGGGAACGAAGCGACGAAGCGGGAGCATCGGAAAAAATGTCGGACCCCTGCCAACAGGTGCTCGCCTTTTGTCTCGATCAGAGTCTTCGGCTTTGGCACCCGATCCTTCCGTTCATCACCGAGCGGCTCTGGCAGCAGCTCCATTCGTTGGCCCCCCGCAGGGGGTTGCCGGGAGTCGTCGATCTCGAAACCGATACGGACCTGATTCGAGCGCCATTCCCGCCGGAGGACGGCTATTCATTGCTCGACGACGAACGCATCCTGGTCACGATCTCGCGGCTGCAAGACGCCTCCCGGGCCGTGCGCGACCTTCGAACCAAGGCAGCCGTGTCGCCCAAGGATTCCGTCAACGTGACCGTGATCGTTCCGCCGGAGCATCGCGATTCGTTCCTGGCCCACGCCCACATCTTGAAGACGACGGCCTGGATCGATCGGCTGAGAGTGGAAACCGACGGCCGGCGGCCGAAGAATTCGGCCTCGGCTTCGTTGCATGGACTCCGCGTGTACGTCCACGACATCAGCGACGACGAGGCCGAACGAAAGCGTTCTGCCGCGGCGCTTGCCGACGTTGAAAAGCAAATCAGCGGAAAGCGATCGAAGCTGGATAATCCTGGTTTCGTAGCCAACGCCAAGCCGGAGATCGTGGCGGCGGAACGCGAACGCCTCGCCTCTCTCCTGCAGCAGCACGAATCTCTGACCGCAAGCCTGGCCGAATTGCAAGGTTGATTCGGGCCGTGCGCTGGTGGGCTGCGAGGGCAACTACGCGTCTCTTCTGCGCACGTAGGCGACGCTGAAACCCACGAAGCTCGCCAAACCCGAAAGCAGGCAGACGACTTCGCACCAAGTCGCCAACGAATTCTCAGGCGGAAAGCCGAACTTCCACGACAGACCGGCCACCACGCTGAGAACCGCCATTGGAGCGAGCATCGCCGCTCCGGCGGCACCGACAGGACTCGATAGTACGGACGAGGCCCCCCAGCCGGCTCCTCCGATGAGCACGCTAACCGAAAGGATAAACCACAACGGCTCATTCAGCGAAGGGTTGATGCGGGGATCGACCCAGGGAATGAGCATTTCGACAACCCACCATTGCGTAGCGGCGATGACCGTAATGGTGCCAATCACCACGATTCCCTTGGCGAGTAAGACGGCAAGACGCGACGCCGGAAGAGACGCCAGAAACTCCGCCGATCGATCGGCCCGCTCTCCGGCAAAGACATTGGCCGAAAGCAGACAGATGGTTAGCAACGAAAGACCCATGCTCAGCATGCATGCGGAAGTCAGCGATTCCGCCCAAACGTGAGCCGAAGCGTTAACTAATCCCGTCCGCCACTGGGCCAGCAAAACGACGACGTACGGCCCGAAAAGAATGACAGCGCCGAAGATGAGCAGCATACGGTTCAGTCGATAGTCTTTCCACAACAGGGCTTTCAACATCGGCCGGTACTCCCTAAAACAAACGCCTTGAAAACGTCTTCCAAACCAAGATCCGCCACTTCGACGCCTTCGACGGCATTCTGTTCGCGGAGCTGATCGAGTTTGGCGGGGGTGAAATCGGTCAAGGTGACGGACCATTCCCTTCGCTGGACGCGCTCCCAGATCGCGCCGAGGGGAGCGCTCTGCGGGAGGCAGCCGTCGGCGAGTACGGCGTGGACCGTTTTGGTCGTGCTGAGAAGTTCATCGACCGGACGGTGAACGAGGAGTCTGCCATGGTTGATGATCCCTACGGAATCGGCAAGCCGCTGGACGTCGGCGATGGTATGGCTGGAGAACAACACCGTCCGGCTCCCGTCGCACATGGTCCGCAGCACGCCGTCCAGGAAGTCCTCTCTTGCGAAAAGATCGAGCCCGGACGTGGGCTCGTCGAGGATCAGCAGCTCCGGCCTATGCGCCAGGGCGAGAACCAGCGCAAACTTGGCGAGCATACCCTTGGACAACTGTTTGATTCGCTTGCGAGCGTCGAGTGAAAACTGATCCATCAACGTTTCGCACAGTCGGCGATCCCATGTCGGATAGAACGCAGCGCTGAATCGCAACGCTTCGCCGAGCCGCATCCAGCGATACATGTAATGCAACTCCGGGACGTAGCCGATTCGCCGTTTGATCCGATGGGTGTCGCGGCCCGCGTCCATTCCCAAAACTCGAACGCACCCGGCGTCCGGGCGGGTCAGTCCCATGATCATTCGGATGGTCGTGCTCTTTCCGGCGCCGTTGGGGCCAATCAGGCCAAAGACCGTTCCCGCGGGGATCGACAGGGTGATCTCGTCGACTGCGGTCTGGGCGCCGAAGCGCTTGGTGACATTGATTAGTTCTATGGCTGGTTCGACGCGGATTTCGTTTATCATTTACGTGCTCCAAGACTCGTGAGACGTGCAAGGACGGATTCGAACAAATCACGTATTCGATCCGCGGACAGGTTCGCGGCGAATCCGGAACGGATGGCCGTCTCGAACGATTGAGCGAGTGCCGCGTCGGCGCGGGTTTTCGCCGCCAAAGGGCCTCGATCGCGAACGAACATACCGCGGCCGCGACGCGCCCCGATCAGCCCTTCACCCTCGAGAGATTCGAAGGCCCTTTGAACGGTGTTGGGGTTCACGCCCAGCTCCACGGCCAAAGCACGGACCGACGGGAGCGCTTCGCCCGGTCGATAGACGCCGCGTGCCACGGCGTTCCGTAAGCCCGCGGCAATCTGCAGGTAGACAGGCACATGACTCTGAGCATCGATCCGCATGGAACGGCTCCTCGGAACCTTGTGTACTAGATCACTAGTACAGCATAGGCTCTACGGATTGGCGAGTCAAACGCCGCGGCCTGACGATCTCGGCAGGCTCCTACAAACCCTTGGGAGAACTTGCTGCCCGACTTCGATCGACCAGATTCAACAGCAACCGCGCCGTGTTCATCGACGCTCCGGGAGCGCGGAGAGATTGGGTGACGCGATTCAGGTCTTCAATCATCGAACTCCGGACATCCTCCGATCCGAGCAATTCGACCGCCTTTTCGGCGATCGGCTCCACGGAAGAATAGTAGGGCATGAATTCCGGGACGATCTCCCGACCGGCCAGGATATTGGGCAGCGATAGGTATGGGCTGCGGATCAGCCACCTGCCCACAAGCTGGTAGGCGAGGCGCGAGGCCTTGTACATCACAACCATGGGGCGGCCGAGCATGGCCACCTGTAGGGTCGTCGTTCCCGAGGCAACCAGTACTAAATCCGCGGCTCGAACAAGGGTCGCAATCGAGCCATCGACCGTCTTAACGGCCACGGGCGCCGTGCGGACCGCCTCGGAGATGATCGGTGCAACGGAAGGATTGGCAATGGACACTGCGAACGCCGAGCTGGGAAACGCATTCCGAATTTGGGCCGCCATGTGCAATTGGTCTTTCGCGATCGCCTCCACCACGTGCTTGCGTGATCCAGGGAGCAATGCGACCAACGGTTGCCCAAGTTTTCGAAGCCGCGCGATCGCATCCTCATCCGCGGACTGTGCTGCCAGATCGTCTCCCAGTGGGTGCCCGACAAAAGTGGCCGGCACCCCCCGTTTGCGATAATAGGCCTCTTCAAAAGGAAAAATGACCGCGAGCTCGTCAACCCGCCGCCGAACTTTTCCAATCCGCCACGCCCCCCATGCCCAAAGTTGCGGCGCAATGTAGTAAAGGACCGGAAGTCCAAGCTTCTTGGCCTTTTTCGCCAAGGGAAGGTGCAGCGTGGGCGAATCCAGGAGGACCACGGCGTCGAAGCGGCCATTTTCGAGGTACTTCGATGAGGCGCGAAGCATTTGCAGGCCCTTTCGAGTGGCCCGAAACGCCCCGAGGAGCATGGCCGCATGAGCGGACATGTCAAATATGCGTTCACAACCGGCCTCGATCATTCGAGGTCCGGCGACGCCCGCAAATCGCACCGAAGGACAAAGTTCACGAATGGCAGCAATAAGCTTTGCGGCGTGTAGATCTGCGCTGGGTTCCGCAGCGCTAAGGAAAACGTTAAGCGTGGAAGTGCCCATGAAAAAAGTACCGCTTTTTTGATCTGAATCCCGTTTGCTTGACAATCTAGGATAGCCGGACTGCCGGGAAACAATTTAACATTCTATGTTTTTTGTTGAATTGGTCTCCAACGGGTGGACGCCAGGCACTTTGCGGATTCCACTTAGTTTGGTTTATGGAAGGCCTATTCCTACCGCCTCCCTGGAGGCTTCTGGCTATTATTTCCCGCCCACGAACTAGACTTGCAGCCCATTCTAGACCCTGCAATCAGCCCTTTCACGAACAACTTTCGCCCTTTTTCGACGATGAAGCAACGACTGCCGATGGACCATTGCCGAATTCGTAGGGACGAAAGTATGAACAACCCCTTGTCAGGGTCCTTTCGGTTGCTAGACTTCGAGATTCTGGTCGTTGCGTAAACCGACCTAAAGGTGGCCGTGATCGCGGAGGTGCTGTTTGACAGCCGAGTTGGTACGTCAGTTGGTCGATGCCGGAGTGCACTTCGGGCACCGGGTCAGCCGGTGGAACCCGAAGATGGCTCCCTACATTTATGGTAAACGAAATCAGATTCACATTATCGACATTCGCGAAACGGTCAAAGGTCTTTTGCGCGCCAAGAGGTTTCTTTCTCAAGTCGTAGGGCGCGGGGAGGACGTGCTCTTCGTCGGCACCAAGCGACAGGCCCGTCACCTAATCCGGCAGGAAGCGACCCGGGTGGGCATGCCCTACGTATCCGAACGATGGCTGGGCGGCACGCTGACCAATTTTCGAACGATCCGCTCACGATTGGGTCGTCTGGACGAGCTTGAAACCGCCGAAGCCGACGGCACGGCGCTGGAATACAGCAAGAAGATGATTTCGTCGCGGGCCCGAGAGCTTCAAAAGATCAGCCGCAATCTTTCGGGCATCCGGACCATGACGCGGCTTCCCGGGGCCCTTGTGGTGGTCGATGTCCAAAGAGAACACAACGGCGTCCGTGAAGCGCGGAAATTGGGAATTCCGACCGTGTGTCTGATCGACACTGATTCCGATCCCGACTTTGCCGACGTTCCCATCCCGGGGAATGACGACGCCATGCGGGCGATCGAAAGCATTCTCACCCACCTTGCCGACGCCGTTCTGGAAGGAGCCAAAGCCCGAACTTTGCCTGCGCCGACCGATGAGGGGGGCCAGTCTCCGGGCGGATCTCGCCGCTCCAGACGATCCGGCCCGCGATCCGATGATGGCGCTCAAGAGCGGGCACCCGGCGAACTCGGGCGTCGAGGTGTTTCGATGGCCGGGGAGGCGGAGTCGGCCATGCTCGCCACGGTGGGCGAAGCGTCGAATCCGGCGAGCGGGATGGGAAGCGGGAGCAACGAGAGCTGACGCTCCGCCCCGTGGTTCTCGAGTTCGATTCCTCACGAGTGGAAACGAGAGACGGCGACGGACCTTCCCGCTGTGCAGAGGAAGGAAGCGAGCCGAACAGCAACAATGGGTTGGGTTCTGCCCAAAGATTAGTTCGAACAAAGGGTTTTCGACCATGGCAACGATTACGGCGCAAGTGGTGAAGGAACTTCGCGAGAAGACGGACCTTCCCATGATGGAGTGCAAGCAGGCCCTGACCGAGTGCAACGGCGATTTTGCGGCCGCAGTCGAATGGCTTCGAAAGAAGTATAAGGGAAAACTAAGCGATCGTTCCGGCCGGGCCACCGGGGAAGGACGGATCGGAATCCATATCGACAGCGCCCGAAAAGTCGGCGGCATCGTCGAGTTGCAATGCGAAACGGCTCCTGTGGCACACAACGAGCAATTCATTCTGCTTGCCAATGCCTTCGCGAAAAAGGCCGCGGAATCGACCGAGGCCGTCCCGGACCCGGAAAAACTTCGCCACGATCCAACGTTGGACGCGATGTTCACCGACGTATTCGGAAAATTGCGAGAGGCCATGAATCTGGCCCGATGCCGCCGGGTGCATGGTGCATATCTTTCCTCCTACGTCCATCACGACGGCAAGAGCGGCGTCCTCCTGGCACTCGACCGCGTTCCCCAATCGCCCAAAAACATCGGCGGCGATCTCTGCATGCACGCGTTGTTCACCAACCCCGTGTCCATTGACCGTAAGGGCGTTCCCACCGAGCCGGTTGAGAAGGTTCGTCGCGAGGCAAAAGAAGCGGCGCAAGCCGAAGGAAAGAAACCGGAAATTGTTGAGAAAATCGCGGAGGGAAAAGTGAACACCTTCTTTGCGGAAAAGGTGCTGATGGAGCAGCTTCATGTCAAGACCGATGATTACGGCAAAACCAAAGTGGAAGACGTGTTGAAGCAAGCCGGGATCTCGGCGGTCACCGATCTGGTTATCTTTCGCGTCGGCGGCTGATTTTTTCAGTTGGGTGGATTGGAACGATTTCGGCAAACGTGACGGCACAACCGAAATATCGTCGGGTGCTTCTGAAAATCAGCGGCGAGGCCATGGCCAAACGCGGCTCATCGGGCATCGACGGCGAACGGCTCCGGCGTCTGGCCGAGGAAGTCAAGACGGTCGTCGAAGCCGGCGTGCAGGTCTGCCTGGTGGTCGGCGGGGGCAACCTGATTCGAGGCAGCCGCATCGTCCAGGACACGTTGATCGAAGAAGCCACCGGCCATTACATGGGAATGCTGGCGACGGTCATTAATTCCCTGGCGGTTCAGGACACGCTTGAGGCGATTGGGGTGCCGACGCGGGTTCAAAGCGCTCTGGCCATCGACCGGGTTTGTGAGCCGTTCATCCGTCGAAGAGCGGTACGCCATCTTGAGAAAGGGCGCGTGGTCATTTTCGCGGCCGGGACCGGAAATCCCTTTGTCACAACGGACACCGGCGGCGCTATGCGCGCCGCGGAACTCCGTGCCGACGCCTTGCTCAAAGTCACCAAGGTGGACGGGGTCTACACGGCCGATCCCACCACCCATCCCGAAGCGACCCGCATCGACGATATTACGTACGAAGAGTTCATCGATCGACGATTGAAAATCATGGACGTGGCCGCCGTGGACCTTTGCCAGAGAAGCGGCATTCCCATTCTGGTTTTTGATCTTGAGCGACGCGGGAACATGCGCGCGGTGGTCGAGGGCCAGCGGGTAGGCACCCGAATCGGCACTGTCCCTGGCGGTCACCCTTCCCCGGTCTGACTCGTCGCCGGCGCGACCCGATCACAACCCAACCTGATCACCGCACGCGCGTTGCAAGCCACGCAACGAGACATCCGCCGGCCGGTACCCGCGAACAGCCGACCGCCCTTCTTGTTAACGCGAAGCCAAGATTCTAAAATTCGACGAACCAGGGAAGGATCGAATATTGAACCTTATGGAGACCTCTTATGCCGGTGGCGCAAATCGAAAAAGAATGCATGACCAAAATGTCCAAGTCCGTGGAGTTTCTCAAACAGGAACTCCGCGGAATCCGAACCGGCCGTGCTCACCCTGGGCTGGTGGAGCACTTGAAGATCGAGGTCGCTTCCTATGGCAGCTCGATGCAGCTTCGGGAATTGGCGACCATCAGTGTTCCCGATCCCAGTACGCTTCTGGTCAAGCCCTTCGATCCCGGGACACTGAAAGACATCGAGAAGGGGATTCAATCCTCCAACCTGGGCGTGACCCCACAGAGTGACGGCAAGGCGATCCGTTTGCCCATTCCTGCCCTCTCCGGAGAACGGCGGCAACAGCTCATTCAGCAGGTCAAGAAAATGGCCGAGGCCCAGAAAATCGTCGTCCGCAACACGCGCCGCGACGCCAACAAGCTCATCGACGCCGAAGAGAAGGAAGGGACGGTAAGCGAGGACGAGTCCAAAGAAGTCAAGGAGCGAATTCAGAAGCTGACCAAGAAGTACGAAGACGAGATCGAAGCGACCGTTTCCGCCAAGACGAAAGAGATCGAGGAAGTCTAGATCACAAACGGGGGGCATCCGGGCTGAGCGGACCCGTGAAATCGACAATTCAATCCTGGTCTACGCCCAAAGATCCACGTGACAACCTGTGGCGTCGGCCGGAAGGCTTTGCGATCCGTCGGCCCCGGGTGACCAACTCATGATCGTCGATTGCTCGAATGACAGGCTGATGGTCGTGCTGCTCCAATCGAAGGAAGACTCACCCGGTCTTGATTCCAGACCGAATAGGGACGTTGGGTTCGACGAGGCCGCGCCTTCGTCGCCCTGCATTAACAGGACGAGCAATAGCGCTACGAGCAGCGCGGTAATGGCCTCATTCCGTGAGTTTCCGGAGTCGATTCCTTGAAGGAGGCTGGCGAGGTCGACCGCGAGCCCGGAAACGACCGACGCCGCGTCCGGCGAGCCTCCGGGCTTTGTCGCAGGCTGGGAGGTGCCGACATCGGGAGATTGAAATCTGGCGTTGGTACTCCCCAACAGCATCGGATTGGCGACGATACCCGGTCGCTCGAATCCAAGCGGAAAAATCGAATTCACGGCTTCCTCGCCCCCGTTTCCGAAAGTTGCATTACCCTCACGCCGGGCCTAACGCAGCGTCGGAGTGGCCGACCACGAATCATGTACTCCCGGAAACGGATGCAAACCCGATTCCGGTCCACATGGGAATCCCCGATTCAGCTTATCCTTAGGGGATTTCGGGACTTACGGGCGTGTGAATCTCGCGACAGACTCTTCGAAATATCGCGACGGGTTGATTCCCGGCAACATAACGGGGGTTGGGACGAGATGGTCCATCTGGTCACCCATTGACACTTTTCAATCGTGCTGTACGATTGGGGAAGGTTGGGGATATGCATTAGCGGACCCCGGAGTTAAGACTCATTCCATGAACTTGCGCCTTGGTTGCGATGCGGCTCCGCGAGCATTGTTGAATTCGTGCAACGTCGTATCCCATTCATCTTTGTAGGTTTTGTGGACGGTTGGCGGCATCTTGATAAACTCCCTTTGCTGAAATCATGTTGATGGAAACGGCCTCGGACGCCGCGACGCAAACTCTGGTCGCCGAAACGCTCGCGCCCGCCAAAATTAACCTTACCCTACAGGTCGTCGGACCTCGGGCGGACGGCTTTCACGAGATTCGGTCCCTGGTCGCCGGAATCGAACTGTCGGATCGAATTCGTCTGGAGCAAAGTGGACGGGAAGGCGTGGAATGCGTGTGCAGCGAACCGGCACTCGAAGGGCCGGACAATTTGGCTTGCCGCGCGGCGCGGGAACTTGCGGTGGCACGTGGAATTCGTCCGTCGATAAGAATTCACTTGCAGAAACGCATTCCCGTAGGTACCGGGCTGGGCGGCGGCAGCAGCGACGCCGCGGCAGCGCTGAACCTTTGCCGCGCGCATTGGGACCTGCACCTCGACGATGAGGAACTGGCCGCGATCGGGGCCTCGGTCGGCTCTGATATCCCCTTGTTCATGCATCTCCCCTCGTCGGTGATCACCGGCCGCGGGGAAAACGTTTGCCCGATGCGCTTGCAGTGGTCGGGATGGGTTCTTCTCGTGTTTGCCGGGCCGGCGGTTTCCACGGCAGCCGTGTATCGCTCCTTTTTGATGACGGACCGGCCCCTGGTGAATCCCTGTTTGGAGGAAGCCGTTTGTCGCCTACGCAGCGCCGATGAGATCATGGCGCTGTCCTGCAATCACTTGGAGTCGGCAATCTTTCGTGTGGCACCCAAGGTGGCCGACGTGTTCGATCAGTTGAATCGGGTGGGACTGGGACCGGCCCGCGTCAGTGGAGCCGGGTCCGCGATTTACCGGTTGTTCGATGGCTTCCAGGAAGCGGACCGCATCGCGAGGCGGGTTCGAAAACTCGGCATTGGCGCGAAAACTGAAGTCGTGGCCGTTCCCGCAGGCCCGCCCCGCATCTTTTAGAAGGAGAGTTTGGATGGAAATCACTGAGGTTCGAGTTCGTTTGTGTGACCGCGATTCGGAGCGGTGCAAGGCCTATTGCAGCATCACCCTGGAGGATGAATTCGTCATTCGCGACTTGCGGATTGTGGAGGGGACGAGCGGCTTGTTCGTGGCCATGCCGTCGCGGCGAGCTACGGCGTCCTGTCCGCGATGCGCCTACAAGAATCATATGAATTCAAAGCATTGCAACGAGTGCGGTTCTCGACTGCCACCGCCGCCCACGATGGAAACGGGCCATCGCACCAAAGCCCATAGGGATATCGCCCATCCCATTACGCCCGCGTTCCGGGAAGTGCTTCAACAAACCGTGTTGAACGCCTATCGCGATGAGTGCGACCGGGCCCAGGATCCCGAGTATCAACCGCGATCGCTTGAGGAAGAATCTGAGGCGGAAGCGCCCGTCGCGGAACCCGTCCAGGAAGTTGAAGAGCCCCAGGAAGTCAGCGAATACGACGAGTTGATTGCGGATCTTCGCCGCCGAACCGGCGGCATCCCCGCAGAGCGCGAGGTCCTCCGCAAAGCACCGAGTCGCGAAGCCCCTCGTTCCGACTCGCGGCGCACGCCGGCCCCAGCTCCCGAACGGCGGTCCGCACCTCTGCCCCAACGTCGCCCCACGGCGTCCAGCCCACGCCCGGCGCCGTCGCGATCAGAAAGACCGGGTTCCCCTTCCCCTCGACCGGGTCCCCGACCGGCACCCACCTCCAGGCCGCCCGTGCGTGCCCGACCGGTTGAGCAACCCCTTGAAGATCGGCCGGCGCTTCCCGTTCGGCGGGAGGCTCCAGCATTTCGGGAGATGGCTCCGCCGCCGGCGCCGTCGCGATATGAAGACGCTGAGGAGATTGTGAAGCCGGTCCCCCAGCGGCCGGCTCCGATGCCGCCACCCGTTGAGGCGGAGGATACCCCGTTCGGCGCGGGAATCTTGTAAGAGTCGGAATGGTGAATGGCGAATGGGGACGGACGCCACGTCTTCGTTTGCCATTCGCCGTAATGGATGGCCATTTTTTGTCACTCGTCATCGACCCGGCCAATTGTGGGTTGGCCTGCCAAGCTCCGACTCGGCAGTAACCCATCATCTTAATGCCTGGAGCCTCCGGACTATGAGCAATCCACCTGATTCGATGGAACGCATCGTTGCCCTTTGTCGCCGCCGAGGATTCATCTTCGGCAGCAGTGAGATTTACGGCGGCATCGGCGGCTTCTGGGACTACGGCCCGCTGGGTTGCGAACTGAAGAAGAACATCAAGGATGTTTGGTGGAAAGACATGGTCCAAACACCGCCGGTCGGCCCCAACGGCCGCGAATACCAGATGGTCGGTGTCGATTGCTCCATCATCATGAACCCCAAGGTGTGGGAAGCCAGCGGACACGTGGGGGGGTTTGCGGACAATATGGTCTCGTGCCTAAAGGACGGTTGCAACAAGCTATTTCGCGCCGACAAGGCCTTCATACTCGGCTTTTTTGACATGTCTGAAATCGACGCAACCGCAGGTGTAATAGAAGAAGCGCTAAAGATTGCAAAATCTGACCCGAACAAAGCCCATGAAATGATGGCGGGCGTTAATCGCGCGCCGAAGTATCTGAAGGTTGTCGAGGCAGATACGTTCGACGACGCAAACAGGCAAAACCCGTTTGACTCGCTCCCAAACAGCGTTCGAAAACTCTTCAAGGGGATTCCGGCACCGGCAACTTGGCCACTTGACAAACCACTTCCACAGAGCTGGCCGAGAGTTGCCTGTCCTAACTGCGGTGGAGAGCTGAGTGAGCCTCGATCTTTTAACCTAATGTTTGAATCGCACACCGGCGCGCTCCAGAACACGAGCAGCAAAGTCTATCTGCGTCCCGAGACAGCACAGGGGATCTTCGTAAACTTCAAGAATGTCATGGACTCCACGCGGGTGAAGGTTCCCTTTGGGATTGCGCAAGTCGGCAAGGCCTTCCGCAATGAGATCACTCCGCGGAACTTTACGTTCCGCTCCCGCGAGTTTGAGCAGATGGAGATCGAGTTCTTCTGCAACCCGAAGGAATCGCGCATGTGGTACGAGTATTGGCGCGACCTGCGGAAAAACTGGTACACGTCGCTGGGCATCAAGAGCGACAAGCTTCGCCCGCGAGAACAAGGCAAAGAGGAACTGGCCCACTACAGTTGCGGAACGACCGACATCGAATACCTGTTTCCCTTCTCCAACGAGCCGCAGGAGCTTGAAGGCGTTGCCCATCGAGGCGATTACGACCTCACTCAGCACCAAAAGCACAGCGGCAAGGATTTAACCTATTTCGACGACGAAACCAAGGAGCGCTACCTGCCCCACGTCATCGAACCCTCCGCCGGCGCGGACCGCTTCACCCTGGCCGTCATCACCGAGGCCTACACCGTCGATGAAACCCGCGCCAGCTCGGAGTTTATGAAGTTCCACCCCCGATTGGCGCCGATCAAGGCCGCCGTGTTTCCGCTGGTGGCAAAGGACGGCCTGCCCGAAATCGCCGAGCCGATCTACCGCGAAATCCGCAAGCACTACCCATGCCAATTCGACGCCAAGCAGTCCATCGGCAAGCGCTACGCCCGCATGGACGAGGCCGGCACGCCCTTCTGCTTCACCATCGACGGGCAATCCAAGGAAGACGGCACTGTGACCGTCCGCAACCGCGACGACGCGAGCCAACTCCGCATCGACAAAAGTCGGTGCCTGCAGTACCTTCGCGATCAATTGCATTTATAGGCTCGGGAGATCATCAACTCCGCGACTGGTAAGGAGCGGGCGTTTGCGGCTGAGAGGACTCGAACCTCCACGTCCTTTCGAACACCAGATCCTAAGTCTGGCGCGTCTGCCAATTCCGCCACAGCCGCGGCTTTCCGATTATAACCCGCCCCCACCCAACGACCGCGCCGCGGCGAGGTAATTTTCATAGGCCGCGCGAACCTCGCGCAGCGTGTCTCCCCCGAATTTCTCCAGAAATGCCCGGGCCACCTCGAAGCATACCACGTTCTCCACGATCACCCCGGCGGCGGGCACCGCGCAGATGTCGCTTCGCTCATATTCCGACCGCTCGGACTTCTTGGTCAGCAGGTTGACGCTGTCCATGCCGCGAAGCAGCGTACTGATCGGTTTCATGGCCGCGCGGACGACGATTGGCATGCCATTGGTCATCCCCCCCTCCAACCCGCCGGCATTGTTGGACCGGCGTGTGAAGCCCAGCGAGGGCAGGTGCCGGTGCGTGGGATCGAAATCGATCGGATCGTGAATTTCGCTGCCGCAACGTCCAGCGGCCCCCAAACCCAGTCCGATTTCAACACCTTTGATTGCCTGAATGGAACCGACGGCCTGCATGATCCGCCCGTCGAGCTTTTCCTGCCACCGCATACAGCTTCCCAAACCCGGCGGGTGGCCACATATTTGAACCTCAACGATCCCCCCGAGCGTGTCCTTATCCAACTTGGCCTTCCGAATCGCTTCGATCATGCGTTCCGCGGCGGCCCCATCGGGACAATAGGCCTCGTTGGCGTCGCGAGCACGCCGCAGCTCATCCGCGGACAAACTCCGCTCAAACTCTCCGCGCACCTCGCCGATCTGAACGGTATAGGCCACGGCATCAATCCCGAAATCCCGCAGCAGGCATCGGGACATTGCTCCGGCCGCCACCCGAGCGGCCGTCTCTCGTGCCGAGGCCCGCTCGAGCGTCTCACGGCAATCCACGGTGAGCCATTTTAGACTTCCGGCCAGATCTGCGTGGCCGGGGCGCGGACGGTGAACCGGCGGCGTTTCATCCAGGCGAGCATCGCGGTTGGTGATTTGCAGAACGACCGGCGATCCGATGGTGATGCCCCGGCGAACTCCGGAAAGGATAGCCACCTCGTCCCTTTCAATCCGCATTCGCCCGCCGCGGCCGTACCCCCCCTGCCGCCGGGCGAGTTCGCAATCGATGAACGCGTTGTCCACGGTGATCCCGGCCGGAAGACCCTCCACGAGCACCGTCAGTGCCGGGCCATGGGATTCCCCCGCAGTTCGATAATCAAGCATGTCGGCTCCTCGAAACTCTCAGCGGACGGCGCGATCGCACCCTTGTCCGCGCCGGTTCCAGATGCCTTTTCATGTTATCTTGCAATCTGTTCCACGTCTTTAGCAACTCCCTTTGACTCGACCGACCGCAAGAGCCGACCGCGGTCGCTTTTCACGGATCGGCGGCCGGGTAGAATACGAACGAAACATCAACGGTCGGCGCCTCCGCCATTCGAACGTCCTTGACCTCATTGTCTTTCTGGAAACGGGTCGAGCGCCGCGGAGAAAGTTGACGGATGCCCTCGACCGGATGCGGGAGCCTGGCCATGTCCGAATCGCCGCAACCCAACATCACTCCCCAAAGTGACTTTGACACCCATGGGGAGACCTTTGAGCGTTTGGTCCGGCAGAAGGCGTTCTTGCAACAAGTGCTCGACATCAATCCGAATTTCATTTTCGCTAAGAACCGCGACGGCCGATTTACGCTGGTCAATCAGGCCGTGGCCGAAGTGTACGGCACGACCATTGACCAACTGATCGGAAAGACCGACGCGGACTTCAATCCGAATGAGGAAGAAGTCGCGTTTTTTCGACTGATGGACCTGGAGGTGATGAACTCGCTACAGGAAATAGTGATCCCGGAGGAAAGGATCACCGACGCCAAGGGCCGCGTTCGCTGGCTCCAGACGGTCAAGCGCCCGATCATCGGTCCGCAGGGAGTTGCCGATCAGGTCCTGGGGGTCGCGACCGACATCACCGAGCGCAAACGACTGGAGGAACAGCTTCGACGATCACAACGCATGGAAGCGCTGGGGTTTCTGGCCGGCGGAATCGCCCACGACTTCAACAACCTGCTCACCGTGATCTTCGGCAACGTGGATATGGCCCTGCCCCGGGTGCAAGCGCAACCCGCGCCGGACGCGAGACTTCTTTCCTGCCTGGAAATGATCCTCTCATCCGCACGGCGGGCCGAATCGCTCACCCGCCAGCTTCTCACCTTCAGCCGCAAGCGCGCCTTGCATCCAATCGTTCTCGATCTGAACGAAGTCCTTCGCGATCTGCGCGACTTGCTTCACCGGATGATCGGTGAACCCATTTCCCTTGACATGAGCATTCACGAGGAGCCCCTGCTGATCCAGTCCGACCCCAGTCAGATCGAACAGGTCTTCATGAACCTGGTCGTCAATGCGCGGGACGCCATGCCCATGGGCGGCATTCTTCGAATCCGTACAGTGCGGTGCGATCTGGACCAGGCCTACGTCGCCGCGCATCCCGGCGCGCAGACCGGACCCCATGCGTTTGTGGTCGTCTCCGACACCGGAAGCGGAATTCCCCCGCAGATACTCGACCGAATTTTTGACCCTTTCTTTACGACCAAGCCCACGGGACAAGGAACCGGTTTGGGACTGGCCACGGTGTTCGGAATCGTGAAACAGGCCGGCGGGCATGTGACCGTGGAAAGTGAGGTGGATCGAGGAACGGACTTTCGTATCTATTTCCCGATCGCCGAAGGAATGAAGCAGGATCGTTACCCGGCCTCACTCCCCACCGGCGAACTGAGCGGAAGCGAGACCGTGCTGGTCTGCGAAAATCAGGTGGACGTGCTTTGCCTCGCCCGGGAGATTCTTCACGCACACGGATACGAGGTTCTTTCCGCAACGAGTGCCGCCGATGCCCTTAGAGCGTCCGAAAGCTTCGCCGGACCGATCGACTTGTTCTTGACGGATGTCGCTTTGCCGGAAATGAATGGGAAGGTATTGGCGGAAAAACTGCGAATGTTCAGGCCGGCCATGAGAGTTCTGTTCATGTCCGGTCAGGCAACGAATGCCTCGGAGTCGGGTACGGCGAGCGCGACGGAAATGATGTTGGCCAAGCCCTTCAACGCCGCCCGGCTACTCGCCCAGGTCCGGACCGCGCTGGATTCTTGAGCGCGGCGACGTTCGGCGTCGAGGAAACGGAATGCAACTCCAAACAGACCGAACGCAAGTCGAATTGGGTGGACAGGGCGAAGCGATCAACATCACCGACCGGGTCGCATCGTCGGTGGCGCGGAACTTCATCCGCAACGGCGTTGCCTTCGTCTTCGTGGTCGGATCGACCGCGGCCATCACCACCACGGAGTTTGAGCTGGGACTGGCGCACCACGATCTCCAGGCTGCGTTCGAGCGATTGGCACCGGAGGATGGGGTATATGCCCATGAGAAGCTTTGGGGCGATGACAACGCGCACGCCCGCGTTCGTACATCGTTGGTCGGGCCCGGTCTGTCTCCCGATCGCGGAGGGCATACTTTTGCGCGGGACTTGGCAACAGATCGTCTTGTTCGACTTTGATACCCGGCCGCGAAACCGCGAGGTCGTGATCCAGATTCTTGGAAGTTGAACCGTAGGAGTCCATCGCAACTTGGATCACGATGTCTTTTCCCGATTGAGCTCGATGCAACTCGGCGGAAGGCAGAGTCATCGCGGGCGCGACAAGACTTCTTGAAACCGCGCCGCCAGGGTTTCGGCTCGACCGGGCGGATACGTTCCCGCGTTCCACCGGTAGCCCAACCCGTCGCCGTCGCGGCGCGGAATTAGATGAATGTGAACATGAGGCACGACCTGACCGGCCGTCGAACCATCGTTGCAAAGGACATTGACACCCGAAGATCCGGAGATTTCCGCCAGGGCGCGGGCCAGCCGGGGCAACGGGGCGGCGAGCTTCGCGGCCAACTCCGGAGGCAATTCGCGAAATCCGCGGACATGCAGGCGAGGGATCAGAAGCAGATGACCCTCGGCCAAGGGTCCGACATCCAGAAAGCCAAGAACCGCGTCGTCTTCGTAAACGACGAACGACGGGATTTCGGCCGCGACAATCTTGCAGAAGACGCAGTTCGGGTCGCGCGCCATGTCGAGTTCCGATCCGAATACCGAACGAACCGGTTCAAGCTGAATCGCAAGCGGCCTACACGGCCGGCTCGACCGCGTCCGCTGCGGACGCACCGGCTGTGGAGCGGGCCTTGCCCCATCCCTTGGCGACTTTCACCGCAAAGCCGTAGCGGCTGTCGGCTCTTCGCTTTCGGGCGCTGGTTCGGGGCTTGGTGACGGACATCGGCGGCACTTCATCGCCAACAAACTGAAGCCGGGCCTGCATGGCTCCGTCACCCAGCCGCGGTTTCGGAAGGCGAATCAATCGGGTGTACCCGCCTGGGCGCTCCTCGAATCTCGGAGCCACCGTTTCGATGAGCCGCCGAACGATCGAAGCACCAGTGAAAGCAAGCCGTCCCCGCGGTTCCCCCGTGCGGTGTCGCCGACCCGAAGTCATTCGCATGGAACGCGCCCGGGCCGCATCCGACATTTCCGCGTAGGCCGTGCGTTGATCCTCGGGAACATACGAACGGTCCGTCAACAGGGCTTCAATCCTCCGTCGTGCTCGTAGAGCACCCGCCGGATCGTCCGCTTCCAATCGTTTCCTGACGCCAACCGCCATGGTGATAAGCCGTTCCGCAAATGGCTGAAGATTCTTCGCCTTGGGTACGGTGGTGGTGAGAAAGCCATGTTCGAACAAGCTCTGGGCCATGTTCCGTCGCAATGCCTTGCGATGTTCCATCGTGCGATTAAGCCGCCGAGTATGTCGTCGATGCCGCATCGTGGTCCTTTACTTTCCGTTGCCGAGCGCCGCGCTTTTCTAAACCGAAACCACCCGCACTGTACCGCTTCTTCGAAAGTCCGGCTAATCCGGCATCGTGAACACTTCCAACGGCGATCCGGCGCCCGCTACCGACCCCTGCGTCTCAGCGGTTCGCGCCGATAATCCGGACAACCGCCCATGTTCCGCGGCCGCCAATTCACCCGCGTCGTTCAAATCGGCGTCCATGGCCTCGGACTCGACCCTATCACCCATCGGAGCCCCCAGTTTCATCCCCAGGGACAAGCCCATATCCGTCAGTTTCCGGTGAACTTCATGGAGGGACGTCTTTCCGAAGCTGCGAAACCGCAATAGGTCGGCCTCGGTTCGCACGACGAGCTCCCTCAAGGAACTGATCCTGGCCGCATCCAGACAGTTCGTCGCCCGAACCGAAAGGTTTAGCACCGAGATCGGCTTGCTCAGCATCTCCTCCAAGGCGGCGTCGATCGGACCGACTTCTTCCTCGGGCGGCTGGCCGCGTTCCACCGTAACCCGCCCCATCTCGTGGTACATCACAATCGGGTTAAGATGCTTGCGCAGAATCAAGCCCGCCTCGACCAACGCGTTCTCCGGCTGGATGGTTCCGTTGGTCCAGACTTCGAGAATCAGCCGATCGTAGTTCGTTCGTTGCCCGACGCGCATGTCCTCGGTGTGGTAGCGGACGCGAAGCACCGGCGAATACACGGAATCCACCGGGATCACTCCAAGCGGAAGATCCGAGGTCCGGTTTTCACCGGCCGATGTGAACCCTCTTCCGGTTCGAACCGTCATCTCCGCGTCAAACGTCACATGGGACGTGAGCGTCGCGATGTGATGACCGGGGTTCAAGATGCGAACGGCGGGGTCGCACACGAGGTCGCCGGCCGTGACGGGTCCGGCTTTTTCCCGGCGCACCGTGATCGTCTTGGTCGTCTCCCCGTCATAGGCGAGGACGACTCCCTTGATGTTAAGGACAATGTCCGTGACATCCTCGAGAATGCCGTCCAGACTCATAAACTCGTGGGCAACGCCGCTGAGCCGAACCGTGGTGATCGCGGCCCCCTGAAGACTGGAAAGCAAAACGCGGCGAAGTCCATTCCCGATCGTGGTCCCAAAACCCTGCTCAAACGGTTCAATGACGAACTTCCCGTAGTAATCGGTACTGACCGTCTCGTCGCGAATCACACGACTGGGAAGTTCCAACCCTCGCCATCGCATTCGCATCAATGAATCTCCAGAGATTCCCACCGCGGGGCGACCCAAGGTCGGCACCCGGCCACCGGTCTTTCCGCTACCGGCTGCACATTTCGATGATCAACTGTTCTTCCACCGGAATCTGAACGTCCTCCCGCGTTGGAAGGGCTGCAATTTCCGCTTCCAGCCGCTGGGCATCCAACTGCAACCAGCCCTGCGGCGGCCTCCCGCCGTCGCCCAGCGTCGCTTTCACGAAGTTGCGGCTTCGCTCCGAAGGCTTCACACCGATCTTGTCGCCCTGACGAACCAGGAATCCCGGACGATTCACGCGGCGACCGTTGACGTAAATGTGGCCGTGAACCACCGCCAGGCGGGCGGCCTTGTGCGAGGGAGCGAAAGCCAGCTTCCACACAACGTTGTCCAGGCGGCGCTCCAAGAGGCTCAACAGTGCTTCTCCGGTGTTGCCTCGAGAGCGTTCCGCCATGCGGAAGTAGATCATGAACTGCCGCTCCAGCACGCCGTAATACCGCTTGACCTTTTGTTTCTCGCGAAGCCGGATACCGTAATCCCCCGCCTTGCGACGGCGCCACGCGTGCATTCCCGGGGGCTTGGCCCGCCATTGTTTCTCCATGGCGCATTTGGCCGTTTCACAACGCGTGCCTTTGAGCATCAGCTTGATGCCTTCACGGCGACACAGACGACATACCGGACCGATCGTTCGACTCACCCAAGCATCCTTCTGTTTACTCAGTTCCAGGACAGCGCACGTTGACCGTTAGAATTCATCGTAGCTCAAAACCCACTCACACTCGCCGTCGCTTCGCCGGTCGACAGCCATTGTGCGGAATCGGCGTAATATCCTCGATCGACTGTACCCGCAGACCCGAGGCTTGCAGCGCGGTGATCGCGGAATCGCGCCCGCTGCCCGGTCCCTTGACGCGGACCTCCACTTCCATCATTCCGAATTTCCTGGCCGCCTGGGCCGCCTGCTCCACGGCACGCTGAGCCGCAAACGGCGTGCTTTTGCGCGTGCCTTTGAACCCCACGGTTCCCGCCGACGCCCGGCAAAGCACCTCGCCGTTCATATCGGTGATCGTCACCAAGGTATTGTTGAAGCTCGCTTTGATATGCGCGATACCCCGGGCCACGCTGCGGCGGGCCTTTTTCTTTCCGGTTCGTTTAGCCACGGGTCAGCTCCTTCACGCCCTTCTTGCCGGCGACCGTCTTTCGCGGACCTTTTCGAGAGCGGGCGTTGGTTCGCGTCCGCTGGCCTCGAACCGGCAGGTGCGCTCGATGGCGCATTCCCCGATAACACCGTATATCCCGAAGGCGGGCGATGTTGGCCGCCACGGTCCGGCGAAGTTGACCCTCCACTTGATAGTTGCGGTCAATGATCGCGGCGATCCGGGCGATCTGCTCCTCGGTCAAGTCCTTCGCCTTGATGCCCACGTCAATTCCGGCCTCCTTGAGCACGACCAGGGCGTTCGTGGGGCCGATGCCATAAATGTAGCGTAGCGAATACTCAATTCGCTTGTTGGGAGGGAGATCCACACCGGAAATACGCGGCATACCACGGCCTCCTTCAACCCTGGCGCTGTTTGTGACGCGGGTTCGTGCAGATCACGCGCACCACGCCTTTCCGCCGGATGATTTTGCAATTCTCACAAATGCGTTTCACGCTCGATCGAACCTTCACGTTCTGGTCCTCCGCCGTCCTGAATCCCTGCCTAGCGCCCGTCGGTAAGAACCTCCGCGCCGGTTTCCGTCACGGCCACGGTATGCTCAAAATGGGCCGCGAGCTTTCGATCCTTGGTTACGACCACCCAATGCTTTGAATCGCCGAACTCGACGTCCGCACGCCCGAGATTGACCATGGGCTCCACCGCCAGAACCATGCCGGGCTGGAGGAGGAAGTCCGAATTTTTCTGTTTCGAGTCCACGTAGTTGGGCACCTTCGGCTCTTCGTGCATGTCCCTGCCGATTCCATGACCCACGAACTCGCGAACCACCGACAATCCCGCCGACTCCACGAATCGCTGGATTTTTCGAGCGATTTCGCCCCACATCCGCCCCGGGCGCATTTCGGAAATACCCAACTCCAAGGAACGCCGCGTAATGTCCAGGAGGCGCTGCGTCTCCCGCCCCACCGAGCCGATGGGCAGTGTCGTGGCCGCGTCGCCGCAATACCCGCTCAATCGGACGCCGCAATCCGCGCTCACGATATCGCCCTCCCGAAGGATACGGACGCCCGGGATTCCATGCACCACTTCTTCATTGACGCTCACGCACAAGGCCGCCGGAAACGGACAGCGAGCCTGCGGATTCACCACACCCTTAAACAGGGCCGTCCCGCCCGCCGCGGCGATTACTTCCTCGGCCACTCGATTCAGTTCGCCGGTGGTGATTCCCGGCCGGGCCACTTCTCCCAATGCCGTCAAAACCCGATGCACCACGCGGCCTGCGGCGCGGATCAATTCAATTTCCCGCGCGCTTTTCAGCACGATCCCGCGACGACGCGCTGTGCGAGCAACCTTCGTGCCCTCCACGGAGAGAGTCCTCCCCAACCCCTCTCATCCCGAAAACTCGAGGCGACCGCGGGACAAACAACCCGACGGCCCCCACGCGAATCTTAGTTGCGAGAGCCCTTGATCGGACCCTCCGAACCCAGGAAGCCCTGGTAATTTCGCATGATCAGATTCGCCTCGATGCGCTGAACTAAATCCAACGCCACGCTGACGACAATCAGCAGCCCGGTTCCGCCCAGAAACGTCGATACGCGGAACGGAATGCGCATCTGGTCGGCCACCAGGCTGGGAAGCAGCGCGATAAGCGCCAGGAACCCGGCCCCGACGTACGTAATTCGCCCCATCACCCGCTCCAGGTAATCCGCGGTTCGCTTTCCGGGACGAAGGCCGGGAATGAAGCTGCCGTAATCGCGAAGGTTGTTGGCCATTTCCTTGGGGCGGAACTGAACGGTCGTCCAGAAATAGGCAAAGAAGTAGACGGCCACAACGTAGGCCAGGATGTAGAGAAACTCGGTGTTCCGAAACGATTCATTGAAAAACGCCCAGAAGCCGTTCGGCCACCGGCCGTACATCGCGCTGAAAAAAAGTCCCGGAAAGATCAACATCGAACTGGCAAAGACAATCGGCATGACGCCCCCGTGATTCACGCGAAGGGGGAGGTATTGCCGTTGACCGCCGTACACTCGGCGGCCGCGGGTTTGCTTGGCCTGCTGGATGGGGATGCGCCGCTGTCCCTGGGTCATCAAGATGGCCGCGGCCACCACGGTCACGAACATAATGGCCAGGAAAACCAGTTTCGGAAGGTCCATGGCATCGGGATTGGTCGTGGAGGTGAAACTGATATTGCGAAAGATGTAAATGAATGCGTTGGGAATATCGGTGACGATGCCGCCCATGATAATCAGGGAAATACCGTTGCCGATGCCGTATTCGTCGATCTGCTCTCCCAGCCACATCAGGAACAACGTCCCCGTGGTCAAAATGGCGAGCGTCAAAACCATGTAGGGAAAGCTCATGCCGAAGAAGCTTCCCGTGTAATCCGGGAAAATGAAACCCTGATCCACCAGGTAGCGCATCCAGATGACCCCCTGGATGAGGCACAATCCCACGGTGGCATATCGGGTGTATTCATTGATCTTTCGGCGGCCGGACTCCCCCTCGCGGGACAGCTTCTCCAGTGCCGGAACCACGGTAACCAGCAACTGAAAGATAATCGATGCGGAAATATAAGGCATGATCCCCAGGCCGAAGATTGTGCTGTGCTCGAGATTGCCGCCCGTGAAGATCTGAAAATAGTGTGCCAGATCGCCGAGCCCGCCGGTCCGCTGGCCGGCCATGGCGCTCATGCGATCCTGATCGACGCCGGGAACGGGAACGTAGTAGCCGATTCGATAGGCGGCCAGCATCCCGATCGTAAACAAGATCTTGTTACGAAGTTCGGGAACCTTGAAGATGTTTACGAAGGTTGAAAGCATAGGGGCCAGATCCGTCGGTTCGCCAAACCTTATCCGCTGATCTTCACCTGTCCTCCGGCGGCCTCGATCGCCTTCCGAGCGGACTCACTGAATTTCGCCGCTTCCACCACCAGTTTTTTGCTCAGCGCTCCATCGGCGAGAATCTTCACCGGGGACCTGAGGCTGCGAATCAGCCCGACCTCGCGCAGCGCCTGGGGGGTAACATGGGCACCGGAGGCGAAACGCTCCTCCAGATCGCCGAGATTGACCACGCTGTAGCGAACCGCGAACCGCGCATTGCTGAACCCTCGTTTCGGCATCCGCAGATATACCGCGATCTGCCCGCCCTCTTTGAGGGAACGCTTTTTCCAGCCGGAGCGGCTTCCGGCACCCTTGTGTCCGCGACCAGAGGTCTTCCCAAGTCCGGACCCACGGCCACGACCCAGCCTCTTTCGACGCGGCCGCGACCCGGCTAGTTTTGTGATATCCGCGATCTGCACGCTCACCACCCTATCCCGCGAGCTTGACGCCGCGAATCGCTTCCACTTCCTGCCGGCTCAACAGCCTGGACAAACCGTCCATCGCCGCCCGCACCAGGTTCTTGGGACTATTGGAACCGTAACTCTTGGTCAAGACATCATGCACGCCGGCAAGTTCCAGCACCGCACGGACGGCCGCTCCGGCGATGACGCCCGTTCCCGGACTCGCTGGAACCATGACCACTTTGCTCGCCCCAAACGTTCCCGTAATGCGGTGCGGCAGCGTTCCGCCCACCAGCTTTACGGCGATCATGTTGCCGGAAGCGACCCGTTTGGCTTTCTCGACCGCGGACGGAACCTCGACCGATTTCGCGTAGGCCGCTCCGACTTTGCCTCTTCGGTCCCCCACCACCACCATGGCGGAGAAACTGAAACGCCGCCCGCCCTTGACGACCTTTGCGCAACGGTAGATTCGAACGACCGTTTCCTCATACTGCTTTTCATCCGGCCCGCCCATGGGAGGACCCGCTTCGAATGCCATAGGGTTGAACCTCTGCTCTCGCTCGACCGATCCGCCCCGGTCAGAACTTCAGACCCGCCTCCCTCGCGGCATCGGCCAATCCCTTCAGGCGGCCGTGATACCGGTATCCGTTTCGATCGAAACACACCTGCGAGATGCTCTTTTCGAGAGCCCGCTGGGCCAATTCCGCACCGACGATTTTGGCCGCCGCGATGTTTCCGCCGTAACCGATCTTCGGCTGAAGATCCTTGGTCTTGGTGCTCGCCGCGCAAACCGTCGTCCCCCGCTCGTCGTCGACGAGCTGGGCGTAAATGTGCTTGCGGCTGCGAAAAACCGTGAGCCGCGGCCGCGCCGAGGTCCCGAACAGGCGCTTTCGAAGCCCACTCTTGCGACGAAGCCGCCGCGATATTCTTAGTCTCGTTGACTGCATGGTCCCGACAAACCCCGTCTGAACTTCACCTGACTTCAATCAACCGCCGCCGCTGGTCAGTGCCTTGCCTTGCTTGCGACGGACGTATTCACCTTCGTATCGAATCCCTTTTCCTTTGTAGGGCTCGGTTTTGCGAAGTCCACGGATCTCCGCCGCGAACTGGCCCACGCGCTGTTTGTCGCATCCGCGAATCACAAACTGTGCCGGTTCATTGTCTCCTCGCGCCGCCGGCGTCTCCACCACGACTTCCAGCCCATCGGGAACGGGCAACTCGAACTGCGCCCCTTTTCCCTTGTTTCTCCCGGAATAGCCGATGTTCAGGTGCAGCACTTTTCCCTGAAGTTTGCAGTTGTACCCCGTACCGTAAATCTGCAACCGTTTCTCGAAACCCACCGAAGCGCCTCGAACCATGTTCTGAATCAACGACCGGGCCAACCCGTGGTTCGCCAGCGACTGCTTGTGCGTGCCTTCGGACGACACCGTGACCTGCGCCGCCTTTGAATCGAAAGCCACGGTCGCCGTGGATGGCCACGACCACGAAGAGGATCCCTTGGGGCCGGATATCGTGATCTGGCTTCCGGAAACCTTCACGTTCACGCCCGATGGAACCGAAATCGGCTTTTTGCCCAGCCGCGACATAGCCTTTACTCCGCACGACCGCAAACCGTAGCCACCACCATGGTGCAACCTCATGCCCCGCCAAGAATCAGCGCGTCGCTCAATACACCGTGCAGACCAATTCTCCGCCGACGTTTAACTCCCGGCACTTACGATCGCTCATCACGCCACGGTTGGTCGAGACGATACAGATTCCCATCCCGTCCAATACTCGGGGCAACTCCGAAACTCTCCGGTACACTCGACAGCCCGGTTTGGATTCGCGTTGCAAAGAGTGAATCACCATCTCGCCGCGTACACCGTACTTCAACTGCATGCGCAGGATCCCGCTTTTTCCGTCATCAATGACGTCAAATTCACCGATGTACCCTTCGTCCCTCAGCACCCCGGCCACGGCGGTCTTCAGGTGCGACGCGGGCATCTTGACTTCCTTCTTGCGAATACGGACCGCGTTCCGCATTCGCGTCAACATGTCGGCAACCGGATCAGACCACATCAAAAGTCCCTCGAGCCACGCCGCGTGGCGAACCTCCCTTACCAACTGGCCTTGCGAACGCCGGGAATCATTCCTTCGTGGGCCAATCTCCGGAAACAAATCCGGCACAGGCGAAACTTCCGAAATACGGCGTGTGAACGACCGCAAATCTCGCATCGCCGCACGACCCGGCAGGCATATCGGGGCTTCTGCTTTGCCTTGTACATCCACGCCTTGGTCGCCATAGTGCTCCTTAGGCCTCCGCGGTCTTCCGGAAAGGCATTCCCAGTTTCGTCAGCAACAACCGCGCCTGCGTATCCGACCGGGCCGAGGTCACAAACGTAATGTTCATTCCCTGGCTCTGCGTGATCTTGGTCACGTCGATTTCGGGAAAGATGGATTGTTCCGAAACGCCCATCGAGTAGTTTCCCCGTCCGTCGAAACTCTTGGGATTCAAGCCGCGAAAATCACGCAAGCGGGGGATCGCGGTATGGATCAGCCGGTCCACGAATTCATACATCCGGCGGCCCCGAAGCGTAACCCGACAGCCGATTTCCATGTCCTTTCGCGTCTTGAAGTTGGAAACCGCTACTCGCGCCCGGCGAATCTGCGGTTTTTGACCCGTGATTCGGGCAAGGTCCGCGGCCGCCGCCTCCAGACGGTTCTTCTCCTGGGCCGGAGAACCCGTCCCCATCGAAACGACCACCTTGGTCAGTTTCGGGATGGCCATGACGTTGTCGATGCTCAACTCCGAGGCGAGCCCATCTCGAAGTTCCGCACGGTATTGATCCATCAGCCGGGCCAACGCTTTGCTCCCATATCTCGGCGGTACACCTGCAACTACTTCTTGTTCCGTCCGGCTCCGGTCAGCGTGTGCAACCGAGTGCCGCCCAACGTGACCCGCCGTTTCCCGGCGACGCCGCCTCCGGCCTCCTGGTCGATCTCGAACCGCACACGGCTTGCTTTCCCCTTGGCCGGATCCAATGGCAAAACCTTTCCCAATGGAATGGGCGCTTCTTTCTGAACGCGTCCACCTTGGGGGTTCCGCCGGTTCGGGCGAACGTGCCGGTAGACAAGGTTGACGCCCTCCACGACCACCAGATCCTTCTTCGGAACCACGCGCAGGACTTTTCCGCGCGAGCCGCGGTGATCCCCGCTGATCACTTCGACAATGTCGTTTTTCCGAACGTGCAAGGCCATGGCCGCTTACCTCGATAAATCCCCGGATTCGTGAACAAACCCTTTCGATGACCGAAGGATTCGGCGCTTGAACAGCGTCAAACGACCTCCTCCGCCAGGGAAATAATTTTCATGAAGTTTTTCTCACGCAGCTCTCGAGCCACCGGCCCGAAAATCCTCGTTCCCCGAGGTTCATTTTTTTCATCGAGGAGCACCACCGCGTTGCTGTCAAACCGAACGTAGCTTCCATCCGGCCGTCGCGTGGGCGCCTTGCAGCGGACCACGACCGCCCGGGCCTTGCGGCGCTTGGAACGGTCCTTGCGATCGGCACCGCCCGAAAACTCACTGTTGGGAAGCGACTTTTTTACCGTTACCAGGACGAGATCACCCACCCCGGCCCAATGAAGGCGAAACTTTCCGTGTCGCGCGGTGCTCCCGCCTTTGTAGACGCGAAACACCATTGCCTGCTTGGCGCCAGTGTTGTCGCACACGTCCACCATGGATCGCAACTGAACCATTTGTCCTGCTCCGCCCGGCCGTCACCGGAGACGACCGGCCTACGCGCCGGCGTCGGCCTTTTTGAGGACTCGGGCAAGCCGCCAGCACTTCGTCCTCGATAGTCGCCGGCACGCAACGACCTCCACGATATCCCCTTCACGAGCCTCGTTGTTCTCGTCGTGCGCGCGAAGAACCGTTTTCCTCCGCAGGTACTTCCCGTACTTGGAATGGCGCACGAGCGAATCGTAACGCACCGTGATGGTCTTGTTCCCCTTGTCGGAAACCACCATTCCGCTGCGGATGGGGCGATGCTCGCGCTTCGCCGTGGTCGTGCCTCCTTGAACTGCGGTCGTCATGTCTTCTCGCTCGGTCCTGAACTCTTGTCTTACCATCCGCCATGGCGCGTCCGCATCGCAACCTCAGCCCTTCAGGTTCGCTTGCGATGCGAGGCCACCGCTTCCAGATGAAGCTGCTTCTCTTCGATCCCGGTTTCACCGCACTCTTTCAGCACGGTCAACACCCGGGCGATATCCTTCCTGGCCCTGGCCAGTTGATGCGGGTTTTCAAGCTTCTCCGTGACCGCTTGAGCGCGCAGATCAAACAGGTGTCGGCGCATCTGATCCAATTGCAGGTGCAGGTCGCCAAGCTTCATCTCTCGAATTTCCGCGATCTTCACGGCCGATCCTCAAACCTTTCCGAATCGAATCCTCTTCCCCGCCGGGACGACGACCCTTCCAAACCGCCCGCTACAGCCCGTGCCTTCGTCGAATGAAACGACACGGATGCGGCATTTTGTGGGCAATGCGCATCAGCGCCCCTCGTGCCGCGTCCTCGTCCACGCCCGCGATCTCAAAGAGCACCGCGCCTTCCTTCACCCGCGCGACCCAGAATGCCGGATCTCCCTTTCCTTTGCCCATGCGCGTTTCCAACGGTTTCGCGGAAACGGGCTTGTGCGGAAAGATGCGGACGAACACTTTGCCTTCTCGATGAAGAAAGTGCGTGGCCGCCACGCGCCCCGCTTCGATCTGCTGCGCTGAAATCCAGCCCGGCTTCAGCACTTGCAGACCGAACTCCCCGAACGCCACGGCGTTGCCCTTCGACGCGCGCCCGCGGATTCGGCCGCGCTGGCTCTTCCGCCATTTCACTCGTTTGGGCATCAACGCCATGCGCGCTTCTCCGTCCTACGTTCCAAATCGCTAGCCGCGTTTTCCACGTCGGGCTCGTCCCGCCGATCGCGTATCTTCCACCAATTCCGCCTCTTCCCCATACCGGCCGAGATAGAGCCAAACCTTGATCCCGATCGCGCCGTAGGTCGTTCGGCAGGTCGCCGTTCCGTAATCCACGTGGGCCTGCAAGGTGTGCAAAGGGATGGACCCCCGGAGCTGCGTCTCGCGGCGGGCCATTTCCGCGCCGCCCAGGCGCCCGCTGACCGTGACTTTGATTCCCTTGGCGCCCGCCGCCATGACCGCCTCGACGCGGGTTTTCATGACCCGGCGAAACGCGGCGCGCTTCTTCAACTGCTCCGAGATCGCCTCGGCGATCAGCTTGGCGCTTCCGTCCGGGTTCTTGATCTCCAGGATGTTGAGGTTTATCTTTCGATCGATCAGGTCCTCGAGCTGCTCACGAAGCTTGTCCACCTCCGCGCCCTTGGGACCGATGACCAACCCCGGCCGTGCCGTCGCCAGCAACACTTTCACTTCGTTTCGCGTCCGTTCGATTTCCACGCGCGACACCGCGGCGTACGGCGGCTGCTTGTTGAGCTTGTCCTCGATGAATCGGCGTATTTTCTGATCCTCGGCCAGAAACTCGGCATAAGCCGCCTTGGGCGCAAACCAGCGAGACCGCCAATCTTCGGTGATCCCCACTCTGAAACCCAACGGATGTACTTTCTGACCCACGAAGAAACCCTTCGATTACCGCGACATCGCGAGGTTGCGAATCCTGACGCTCCGCTTGACCGCCGCGGGTTCGATCAACCCGCCTTCTCCGCCACTTCGACGACGATGTGGCTTGTCCGCCTAAGGATCGGGTGAGCGCGTCCGCGATCCTTGGGTTGCCACCGCTTGTACACCGGCCCGCAGTTCACACACGCACTCTTGACGTACAAAAGGCGCATGTCGGCCTCCGCTTCGTCCGCGTTCACCATGGCCGACTTCAAAACATGCCGCAAAAACCAGGCGCCGCGCTTCGAACAAAATCGCAACTGGTCCATGGCTTCTTCGCAATCCCGCCCGCGAATCAGGCTCGCCAAGAGTTGAACCTTTCGCGGAGCGATCCGCGCGAAGCGATGTTTGGCCATCCAGGTTGTACCGTTCATCGTCGTATCCCGCGGGCGCCGCACCGGCCCCGCCGCCCTTATTTCTTAGGAGCCTCGACCTTCTTATGGCCCGAATGCCCTCGAAACGTCCGCGTCGGACTGAATTCGCCTAACTTGTGGCCCACCATTTCCTCGGTCACGTATACCTGATGAAACATTTTGCCGTTGTGAACCTCGAAGCGATGGCCGACAAACTCCGGAACGATCGTACAATCCCTGGACCACGTGCGGATCGCCGCCGTCGAGCCTCCGGACTTCAGCCGCATCACTTTTTCAAAGACCCTGGGGTCCACGTGCGGCCCTTTTTTCATCGATCGCGTCATAACGAATCCATCCGACCCCGTCGGGTCACCTGCTGCGGAATCCCGCGAAGCCCTATTTCTTCGGAACCGGCAACTGACCATATCGCCGGCTCTTGCGACGGCGAAGGATTCTTCTGTTCGATACCTTTCGCGGAGACCGCGTTCGCCCTCCCTTGGCGAGCACGCCCGTGGGGCTGCACGGATGCCGGCCGCCGCCGCTGCGCCCTTCCCCACCGCCCAGCGGATGGGCCACGGGATTCTGCGCTGTGCCGCGAACGTGCGGGCGACGCCCTTTGTGCCGCATGCGACCGGCCTTGCCCCAACGAACATTCTGATGATCCAGATTTCCGAGCTGGCCGATTGTCGCCCGGCATTCCACGCGGACTTCGCGCATTTCCCCCGACGGCAAAACCACCACCGACCATTCGTTTCCTCGGGAAAGCAGCTTGGCTGCTCCGCCCGCCGATCGGACCAGCTTTCCGCCCTGTCCCGGATTGAGTTCGATGTTGTGGATTTGCAGACCCGGGGGAATGTTGCGAATGGGCAGTGTGTTACCGACCTTGGGCTCCACGTCGCTGCCGCTCTGAACGCGATCCCCCTTGGTCAATCCGAAGGGAGCGAGCACATAACGCTTCTCGCCGTCGGCATAGGTAAGCAGCGCGATGCGGCACGTGCGGTTCGGATCGTATTCGATGGACTCCACCACGGCCTCGACGCCGTCCTTGTTGCGGCGGAAGTCGATTTTGCGATAAAGCCGCCGGGCCCCACCGCCGCGGAATCGACTGGTCACAAAGCCGTGGTGATTGCGCCCGCCGTGCTTGCGAAGCCGCTCGCACAGCGATTTTTCCGGCCCTTTTTTCGGATCGGTCAAATCGGCAAAATCGTTGACGGTTGAGTTTCGTCTGCCGGCCGATGTTGGATTGTAGGTTGTAATGGGCATGAGCGTTTTCGCCGGCTGCCGGGCGACTCCCTAGAACAAGTCAATATGCGCGTCGGCCTTTAATACCACAACCGCTCGTTTCCACGCCCGAGTTTCCGTGAACCGGAAGCGGGCCCTCCGCGGTTTCCCTTTTCGATTCGCGGTTCGGACCGCGTGGACCTTTACGTTGTAGATTTTTTCGATGGCCTGACGGATTTGAGCTTTGGTCGCTTCGGGATGTACCTCAAACGCGTACGCGCCCCCGCGGGCCGGTTCCGACCGCGTCGCCTTCTGCGATTGCTGTGACTGATGCGTCCCCTTCTCGGTAACCAGGGGCCGACGAATAATGTGATAAATATCCATCGGGCACCCTTCGCTACGACGACTTCACTACCGGAGTCGTCATCTTCGCCGTGAGCCGCTCAAACGCCGGCTTGGTCAGCACCAGTTTCTTGCGGCGGAGAACTTCGTATGCGTTAAGCTCATCCACCACGCGCACATCCGTCTTGGGGATGTTCCGCGCCGACAGATAAACGGAGCGATCCGCCTCACCCAAGGCCAGTACGCACCCTCGGTCTACCCCCAGCCGCGCAAACAATTCGGCCATCACTTTCGTTTTGGGGGATTCGCAACGGAGATCGGAAAGTATCATCACGTCGTTGGCTTTGATCTTCGCCAACACCGCGCTGTTTCTCGCCAGTCGTTTCATTTGTTTCGGAAAGTCCACGAATCGCCCGCAAATGCGTTTGGCGAACGCCCGCCCGCCTCCGCGGCGAATCGGAGTGCGCGCCTGACCCATTCGCGCGTTGCCCGTTCCCTTTTGGCGGTAAAGCTTTCGCGTCGAGCCTTCCGTATCCGCCTTGCCCTTTGTGCGGGCGCTGTATTGGCGCTGGTGATCCAAAAACGCCACAATGGCCTGTTTGATCAGGCGCGGGCGAACCCTGCCCCCCAAGACATCAGGGTCCAAGGTTAACTCGCCTTGGCTCTGGCCCTGCATGTTGAATACGGGAATGGCCAACATGGCGATTATTTCTTCTCCAGATGCTTATGGGCTTTGTTGACCAACACCATTCCGCCGTTGGGACCCGGAACGCTACCGCGAACCAGAAGAATGTCGTTTTCCGAATCCACTTTCAATAAACGAAGCGGACCCATGGTGACTCGAACACTACCCATGTGGCCCGCCATTCGTTTGCCTTTTTTTACCGATTGCCCGGTCCCGCGCGGCGCGTGCGCCCCGATTCCACCGGCCGATCGGTGCTTGCGCTCCGTGCCGTGCGAAGAGCACATTCCGCCGAAGCCGTGCCGCTTCATGACCCCTTGAAATCCCTTCCCTTTGCTGATTCCCGTCACGTCCACCCACTCAATTTCGCCCTTGGTGAAAAGATCAACGGTGAGCACGTCTCCCACGGCCACATCGGCCGCCTCCATCAGCCGGATTTCGCGATGAAATCGCTTCGGACCGGTGTTCGCTTTGGCCGCGTGTCCGATCAACGCCATGGTGGATCGATGCGGCTTGACGTCGGCGAATCCCAATTGGACGGCATGATAGCCGTCCGTTTCCCGCGTCTTGACCTGCATGGCCACGCACGGTCCCGCCTTGATCACGGTGACGGGCTCGACCAACCCGGCCTTGCCCACAATCCGTGTCATGCCGATCTTCGTTCCTAAAATCCCCGGCGTCATACCGACAGCCCGTCCTTGCTCGATTTTACGAGCCTCCGAATGCCTTCCCGTGCGATGAAGCTCACACGGCTGATTTTCGTTAACAAAGCAATCCGACGGCGAAGAACCGCCGCGGCGGTTCGCCCGGACCAGACCCGCGCCAACGAGCTTAGGTCTTGATCTTCACGAACACTCCCGCAGGTACCTGAATGCGATTGATCGCCTCCACGGTGCGCGATGTCGGCTCGCTGATGTCGATGATCCGCTTGTGCGTTCGCATCTCGAACTGCTCGCGGCTCTTCTTATCAATATGTGGACTTCGCAGCACCGTGTAACGTTCAATTCGCGTGGGCAGCGGTATCGGCCCGTGAACGCGGGCAGCGGTTCGTTTGGCTTGCTCCACGATCTCCTTCGCGGACGCATCCAACGCACGCGGATCGTAGGCCTCCATACGAATGCGGATTCTACTTTTGCCTGTCATCGCGGCCGAACCTTACAACCTAAACGTCACTTCCTGCACTTCTGCCAAACAAATGGCAGACCGGCAAGGATAGGTCCTGTGCCGCCGTTGTCAACACTCCTTTTTCAAACAATCTTTGCGCACGAGATTCCAATTCTGAACAGAACCCGTCCAATCAATCATGCGCCCGTTACTGATACACAACTAGGTTCTCCAGCCCAATGCGCGCGTAACGCACAACAGCGCAAAATACAGCTATGGATCATATTCTCGGCTGAAAGATTACTAGTTTCCGTTCAATGGCTTCGGGCCCGATTTCCAACTGATATTTGAAGGGATCGAGGGCCATGAGGCCGGCCGAGTCGGCAGCCTTTTTCCCATCCTCCAATTCGTCTGTGGCGACATGCAGGGACTTGAACGTAATCAGCCGGCCTCCCCTCGACACAAATCGCGCGGAATCACGAATCCCAGGCCCAAGACGTGCCACGGCCCGAGAGACAACCAAATCAAATTTTTGTCGAGTAGGCCAATGAGTACTATGAGCATGAACCAGGGTGACGTTTCGAATTCCAAGCGCATTGCAGGATTGACGCAGGAAATCCACTTTTTTCCGCGTGGCGTCGAGCGCCACGATTGACCAATCGGGGCGGACGACGGCTACTGGAATGGCCGGGAAGCCTGCGCCGGTGCCCACGTCCAGCATTGTCGTAACCTTGGTTCGAGATTCCGTCGCCCATGCAAGCAATGCGAGCGAATCGGCATAGTGCTGGACCGCGGCCTGCACCGGATCGGTGATGCGTGTCAGGTTCATTCTTTGGTTTGCATCGAGAATGGTTTGGAAGTGATCCCACAGAAGGGCCAAAGTTTCGGAATCGAGAGTGGTCCCCCAGGGTTCAACTGCTCTGAGCAACGATTGATTAAAGAGGTCGCGTCCGTTGGGCATGGCGAATAGGTCTCAGAGCTACCCCAACGACCGACGGAATCTCGCAAACCGCCCTGAAGATAATTCGACGGATGTCCGATAACGCCACGTAGCGGACGGAGCGGAACTTTGCGCGGCGATTTGCAAGTCGGAATTCTTGGCGTCGGATCTTGGGGGAAAAACCTTCTCCGCAACACCGTTTCTCAACGCGGCATGGAACTGACCGCGGTTTGCGATGTTCAGGCCGCGGCCAGGCGATTCGCGGCTGACACGTATGCACGCGCGGCAGTGTACGACGAACCCGCCCGATTCTTTGATCACCCCGGCTTGAATGCCGTCATCGTTGCCACGCCTCCCGATGCTCACTTTGAACATGCCACCACCGCCCTGGAACTTGGTCTGCATGTCCTGGTCGAGAAACCGCTTTGCAGGTCCGCAGGCGATGCCTGTACCCTGATTGAGCTTGGCGAGCGAAAGCGCCGCGTGCTGATGGTCGGCCACACGTTTCTCTATAGCAACCTGGTTCACGAAGTGAAGCGCCGCATCGACGGGGGCGAGTTGGGACGGGTCTTTTACATCCACGGGCAGAGACTCAACCTTGGCCAGATTCGCAAGGACGCGGACGTGATCTGGAATTTCGCACCGCACGATATTTCCATCGCCGCTTATCTGCTCGATTCCTGGCCCACGGCGGTCAATGCTCGAGGAGCGTTTTTCCTTCAACCCGAGGAGCCAATCGCCGACGTCGCGTTTTTTCAGATGGAATTCCCCGGGGGGGTCCTGGTCAGCGGGCACGTTTCGTGGCTCGATCCGCAAAAATCGCGAAAGATGGTCATCGTCGGCTCGGAAAAGATGCTGATGTACGACGACATGGACAGCAACCGGCACATCCAAGTCTTCGACAAGTCCGTGGCCGTTGAGTTTCGTTCCCCTTCCCGCGATTTCTGCGACTTTCGAACTCGCGTTCGTGCGGGCGATCTGGTCATTCCTCACATTCAGCTCGAAGAGCCGCTGCACGTCGAGATCGCGCACTTCGGCGAGTGCGTTCGCTCGGGCCGAACCCCACGCACCGATGGCCGACATGGATTGCAAACCATCTGCGTATTGGAAGCCCTCTCGAAATCGCTGATGGCCCAGGGCGAACGTGTTCTCGTTGACTACGCCCATGCTGAACCGGTCGTCCGGGCTCGGGCCGGCGTCGAGAAATTGGCCAAGCGCGCACTTCAACCCGACGCACTCCTGCTGGGAAGCACGTGACCGGGCGGTTGCCCATGGTCAACCGCCGCGTCGCCTTCTTCGGCGGCAAACCGCTTTCGGCGCGATCTCTGCGATTTCTTCATCAGTTCCAGGAGTGCGGGACCATCGAGATCGTCGCCGTCGTGCCTCGGGAGAAAGGCGCGCGCGGCTGGTGGTCGGGGCCGCTCGTCGAGGAAATCCACGAGGCCGCCGAGCGGTTGGGACTTCGCATACTCCGCGACGAAAGTGAATTGCTCGGCATTCCCGTCGATCTGGGCATTTCCGTCCTGCACAGCCGAATCCTGCCGCCTCCCCTATTACGGCATCCGACGAACGGGTTCGTCAATCTTCACGGCGCTCCCCTTCCTGAATATCGCGGGTGCAATGTCTGCACGCACGCGATCCTCAACGGTGAGGTGCGCTTTGCCGCGACCTTGCACCGAATGGATGAAAAACCCGACCACGGCGACGTGATCGAACTCGAATGGTTCGACATTCCGCCAACGTGTACAGCCCGAACGCTTATGTTGCTGGTGGAGCGCGCAGCGCTCCAATTGTTTCGGCGAGTGCTTCCCAAGTTGCTCGCCCAGGATTTCCCCACAATCCCGCAATTTCAACTTGCCGCCGAGACGGGGCGGAAAACCGGCTACTATTCAAGGAATTCGTTGCAAGACCCCGCGATTCGCCAGGTGCAATGGGACTGGCCGCGCGAGCGGATTCTTCGACACGTGCGCGCCTTTGATTTTCCTCCCTTCCCCCCCGCATTTGCATGGGCCAACGACGGCTCCCGCCTTGATTTGACGATGAGAAACATCGAGGCGTTCCTGGGACCCGAGGGAGCCGCGCAGCGCGCGAAGCTTCGCGCAGCGGATCGGTATCCGGAAGGTGCTCCCCCATGCGGTGGTGAAACCGGCGACTGGAGCTTGTGGACCATGAAAAACTCGAACGCGTGCATCCCGCTCTGCGATCTGAAGACCCAATTGGAATCCATCCGCGCTGAGATCGATGAGGCCGTGAACGAGGTCGTGTCGTCGTGCCAGTTTATCGGCGGGCCTGTGCTCGACCGCTTCGCCGAAGAGTTTGCCCGCTACTGTCGCGTTGCCCACGCCGTTCCCTGCGGGAACGGAACGGAAGCCCTTCGAGCCGCCATCCTCGCCCTGTTGGGCGAAGGCGACGATGAGAGCGAGATCATCACGGTCGCCCACACCTTTGCCGCCACGGCCGAGGCCATCGCCGCCGCGCGGTATCGACCCGTTTTTGTTGACGTGGATCCCTCGACCTATCTCATGGATTGCGATCAGCTTGACGCCGCATGGACTCGCCGCACGGTGGCTGTGATTCCGGTCCACCTCTACGGTCAAATGGCGGACATGCCCCGGCTGGTTCAATGGGCGCGGGACCGAAATCTGGCCGTGATCGAAGACGCCGCCCAGGCGCAAGGCGCCGATTTCGACGGCGTTCGTCCGGGCCAATGCAGCGACGCGGCCGCATTCAGCTTTTATCCGGGCAAGAACCTCGGCGCCTGGGGCGATGCCGGAGCGGTGGTGTGCAACCATCCACGGGTCGCGTCACGAATCGCCGAATGGATCGATCACGGCCGGACCGACAAGCACACTCACCGCGGCCTTGGGTGGAACGCGAGGATGGATGCGATCCAGGCCGCGGTTCTCCGCGTCAAGCTCCGCCATCTGGATCGTTGGAACGAACGCCGTCGTGCCGCGGCCGCGCACTATCGCACGTTGCTCGGAAATCGTGCCGAGTGCATTCTGCCCTTAGAGGCTGCAAATGCCCACCATGTCTACCACCAGTACGTGATTCAGACGCCGCAACGTCAGGGGACCATGGCCCTGCTGGAGGAACACGGAATCTCCTGCGGCATTCATTATCCCACGCCGGTTCACGAACAGCCGGCCTACCGGTACTTGGGTTACGCTCCGGACGATCTTCCCATTACGCACCGAATCTGCGGAAGAATCCTATCCCTTCCTATGTACCCAGAACTGACCGGGGCTCAAATCCTCCGAATCGCCACGGTGTTGCACCAAGTAACGCGGACCCGATCTTTTCATTTTTCCAAAGCAGAAAGTGTCACAATCTAGTTGAAAAAACTCTTATCCCCTCTGTCCGAACATCCCGCGGCGCGCCGGGACTTTCAATGTGCTCCGATCCCGATCCCTTGTGGTCCCTTCCTCCCTTCGTCCCTCCGTCCCTTTCCATTGCATTGGTTGTCGTCTAAACTGTCTTAGTTATGGGTCCTATTCTAGAAAAGGATTGACCCGCCGCGCTGGCGAATTAGGTCCGATTCGCTTACACTAGAGCTGGAACAAGGGGATTGCGTCGCCGGACATCCGCAGGGTCAGACACGCGACCGTCGCGGCAACAAAAGCCGTCGGAACGTTTGAGCGACGCTGCGAAATGGGTGGGGGAGTCTCGAATGGGGAAGTCGCTTTATGGTCATGGTTGCGCTATTCTTGTTTTCTTGTTTTTCGTTTCGCCGTCCTCCGCGGCCTTGACGATAGAATGCCTGCCCGACGAAACGGTCGTCTCCGGAAATGACTTGGTCACGATCACGTGCCACATCAGCAGCACGTCGGACGTCTTTCTTTTCTCCGTTCAACTGGATTTTCCTTGCGCCATCCGCGTCGGAGCGGGTGGAACTGGCACGCTGATTCGCGAGTCCATCTCCGTGGACCAGAACCGCCTGAACCCCCCATTTCTGTTCGCCACAAAAGAAGGTCAGCCCATTTCGGCCATTAACAATCGCGAATGCCGTATCGGTCTCGCGCTGGGTCCCCTAGAACCGCCGGTCCTCCTCGCCGACGGAGAGACTCGTTATCTGGCCACGTTGAAGTATAGGGTCTCGGAATGCGCTCGTGGTTCGTTCCGAATTGCATTTGAAGGACGCAGCTCGCCGCCTCGTTCCGACGACCTGACCCGCGTCGATGACGCGACTCGTCAGCCGTTGCCGTTTGTTCCTTCGTTGGGGCAGCTCAGTGCCCCAACCGGCTGTTCCTGTTTGACCGCGGAAGAATGCGACGATGAGAACGAATGCACGACGGACAATTGCGCCGGATCGATTTGTCAAAACGACCCGAATACGGAGGCATGCGAAGACGGCCTGTTTTGCACGAGCGACGACGTCTGCCGCCACGGAATCTGCGCGGGATCGGATCAGCCCGGACCGTGTGCCGGATCGCTCCGCTGCGACGAGGCTAATGATATTTGTCGCGAGTGTGCGTTCGACCTGGAATGCCAGCCGGCCAACCCCTGCAAAACCGGCCGCTGCGACGACAACGGCACCTGTTTCGTGCTCGACCGCGTGGGGTCCTGCGAGGACGGGTTGTTCTGCACGATGGACGACACCTGCAAGAACGGAGTTTGTACCGGCACCTCCAGCCCCTGCGCGGAGAGCGAACGGTGCGAAGAAGAGACGCATTCCTGCATCCCGATCGGATGCCCGGACGCCACGATTACCAACTCCCTGCCGCGTCGCAATGTGATCGATGGACGCCAACCCCACCCGCAGCACACCAAAACGCTCCTGCTGCGCACAGGAATCGGCGGGCGGGCGGAGCCGATCTTTCTCACCGTCAGCGGAACAGGCGCCGGCAGCACCTGCTTCATCCTCACCGAAACCGCGGTCGAACCGGAGCTTTTTCCCAATCGCGTGGCTCATCTCAACGAGGGCCCGCCCGGCACCTATCAGCTTTTTCTGGCACGGCCGATCTCGACCGGAGCCGTTACGTACCTGTACTACGACGATGGCAGCTCGACCAGCTTCATCTCCCACCCGGGAAACACAAACGACGACTTCATTACCGATGAAGAGGATCTATTCAGTCTGGTGAGATTCCTGGAGGGCCGGGAGGATCCACCGTATGGACTTTACAGCCTCGACATCAATCACAGCGGGGCCGGAGATATCGCCGACGTGATTCATGAGGTGGATTTGCTCAACGGGGCGGATCTGTTCGACCCCTGGCTTGGAGAGTTTATCCCACGCTGAGGCACCAACGCCCGCATCGCACTGAGCCGTCGCCGACCTAACCCAGGTCAGCCGCACGGAAAAAATGGGAGCGGCCGTAAGGTTTTCCAAACCGCGGGAGCGGTCCGGGCGCGCCGGGATTAATAACCCGCGGCGGAAGCCGCGGGACCGATGACGCAACGCAAAACAAGCCCCGGCAGGGGCGGCCGATTCCAGAAGTTAGATTTCTTCAAAAATGCCTATGAATCCCGCTCCAAACAGCCATCGTCAGAATACCCTATGCGATATTTTCAGGATTTCGGCCATGAGGAACTCATGCAACCGGGCCGGAGTTCAGTTCTGGGCCTTGGGCATCGCGAATCGCTCTTCCGCGATCGAAGCATTGATCTGCACCTTCTCGATCGACGCGGTGAAGTCGATGTTTCCCCCGCCGTCGCGGCCTTGGATCCAATGGGCCAGGATCAAGCCGTCGATCGCCCGGTAGTCGCTGAAGCTTTGTTCATACTCTCGGTGCCCTCCTTGAAAAGGCCATTTGCAGCGGATCTTCAAGGGAAGAAATTTCTCGGCATCGAGATAGTGCAGCTCCGTCGAACCGTCCGCCTTGCTCAACTTGATTTTGTAGGCCTTCGCCCCTTCGATATCCTCGGTTCCGGCCAACGCGGCCGTGAATCCCTTCTTTCGATAGTCGATCAGCGGTGATTCGATCCGCAGGCGGGCCTCGATCTCGGCGAGGTCTTCCTTGGGGAGTTTTTCGGGTTCGGTTCGACCGGCAGTGCCCCGCAGCGCCCAGCCGGAAATACCATCGTACGCTTCGGTATCCGTGCGACCCTGCATGGTCACGTCGGTCCGAACTTTGTTGGGCCGCATGACTTCCGCCGTACCCGCGGCCTCGATGCCCCCAGGAAACGAAACCTTGGCCGTGAGCTTTATCGACTTGACCCCGTCGAGCTTTGAACGGCCGCCCAAGGCATCGATGTACTTAGCAATTACGTCATCGACATTCAGCGTGGAAGCCGGCGCCGCCAAAGCGATGCACGGCCACACGACGACGAAAAGCGCTTGATAGACGGTTCTTCGGCGGAATTTCATGCGGTTTTCCTTCCTGTTCGGCTCGCCCAAAACAAAAGTTAACCCGAACTGCCGAGCGCCGCAAACTCCCAAGGGGTGTAGGAACTTGCGGAAATCTTCGCGGGCCTTCAACACGACGCATTCCGACGGAAGCAGCACAGTTTCGGACGATGATCGAGGGTGAAGTATGTGGGTAGCGGCATGCGCGTCCCGGTGATTCGCGGGCGACCGCATGTGTCATCTGATCGTCCGAATGCACTCCGCGTCGTCGTGCGCGGGCGCGTTCACATGTGTGCTCACTGGATAGGCCACCATATCCCCGGCAGGAAATGGATCAAACAATGGACGCAGCCGATCGACATCCTGCACGGTTGGATCGAGCCACAGCCCGTACTGGTCGCGAGCAACAATCACCGGCATCCGATCGTGGAACGACCGGATCAATTCGTTGGGCGACGTGGTTAGAATCGTGTACGTTTCGATCGGTTTTCCGTCCGCGCCAACCCAGCGATCCCACATCCCTGCAAAGGCAAAGACGCGTTCGTCGCGACGCCGAAAATAATACGGCTGTTTCTTCGTGCGCCGCGAGTCCGCGTCGCCGCCGACCTTCCATTCAAAAAAACCCGTGCTCGGCACAAGACATCGTTGCCGTCGCAACGGAACACGAAAGGACGGCTTCGTCGCCGCCTCTTCGGAACGGGCGTTGATCATTCGGCTGCCGACGCTCGGATCCTTCGCCCAGTGCGGTACCAGCCCCCAGCGAAGTTCTTCCAGCCGCCGCGTGGAATTGTCTCCCAAAACTCGAACAACCGGAACGGATTGAGTCGGGGCAATGTTGTACCGCGGACGAAGCGACTCGACCTCGATAAGATCGAATTCCTCGGCCAGTTGTTCCTGAATCGTAGCCAGCGTATAGCGTCCGCACATTGGCGCAACTCCATTACGAAAGGGAGTATAGCGGCTGCGATTCTTGCACCCACGAGCCCGTAATAAAGGGACTGTTTAGTACCACAACGCTAAATCCGGAGCCAGCGGCAGATGCGGCATGTGCGGAGTGTGACGCCGATGTTGTGGAGTTTCTGTAAGGTTTTCTTGCGATGAGAGCGGTAGGAGGCTTCGTTGTC